>Ga0306869_1000582_pt1 | contig 16358 bp, 20 predicted proteins | sample AntRauTorckE6833_FD_190421 | JGI IMG/M metagenome (GOLD analysis project Ga0306869, IMG submission 190421) | Saline lake microbial communities from Rauer Islands, Antarctica - Metagenome Torckler E6 #833 (v2) (version 2) | ecosystem: Environmental > Aquatic > Non-marine Saline and Alkaline >... | reverse complement strand
GGATAATAATCCCAGAAATACCTTTGGGTATATACAAGGAACTGATGATTTCGGTGATCATTATATATCTGTTAAATGGGTTAATGGTGGTAGTAATGTATATCGTGAAGTAGATTTAGTTCATGTTATGGATAAATGTGATGTCATATATAGTGAAGGTCATATATTTATAAACTCAAAATATTTGAAAATTATAGCTACTTCAAAGGTAGTGGATTCTAAGGAAAATGGGGTTGATTCTATAAAGACAGTAAAGTTACCCAATAATTTTTTAGAAAAATTCAAAGACTTAACTTATAATGGTCATAAAATTAAAAATGTCAATGTTGAATATAATAATAATTTTTCGATTAAAACTATAGTAATTGATTTAAATAAAGATAAAAAGGGAAATGAAGCAAAATCCCGAAAAGAGATACTTGAGAACGGGGTATGATTATTTTGGTTAATAATTTATAGAAATTATATATTTTCTGAAATGATTAAATTATACTGATCACTGAAATCCAATTTAATCTTAGTTGATAACTTACCACTCATCTCACCCCCAGACCATCCAGTTCTAAGATCAATATTTAATAACTCATCTCCATTCAATTCAACTTTTATATCAAATTGTGAATCATTCTTATCTTCATTATTATCAGATGTTAACTCTACATGGTAATCAAATTTAAATCTAAAATCATCATAATTATCTCTAAAATATCCCCTAGATGGTATTTTATAATAATGATTAGAATGTAGGTAGTTTAACTCTATTTCTTTAGCACTTAATAGATCTAATACAACCTTCATTAACCTTTCTTTCATTTTACCAGTAGCTGGTATGAAGTTACCACTATCCCTTTCGATCTCATCTTCTCCCATTATATCTTGGAAAGTTTCAGTGAAAAGGTGTTCTATTATATTAGAATTTAAAACTAAAGTCTTAATTTCACTCCATTCATCCTTTACTTCTTGTGGGTTATCAAAACTGATATCAGGATTTTCATAAATAGTGGACATAAGTTTTGATAGATTTAATATATTTTTATCAAATTCAGGTAAATATTCACCTAAATATTGATATTTTTTATCCATGTGTTTATAATTAAAATAATCTTCCCACTTTATTGAGTAAATTCTATCAGGATCTATAAATTTCTCTATATGTAATTGAATAGGTTTCTTAGCATTTTCATAAATAATCCTAACCCATTCTTGTGTTAGCTTATCCCATTTATCTTGATATTCTGGGAATAATTTTTCTGATATATTTTCACCTAAGAGGATATCTAATAATGAGTTGAAACTTTTACTTTTCGTTAAATTCATTTTCGAATTCAATACAATTGGAAATTGATCACCATCGGTTAATTCAATAACCAAATCTTCTTTATCACCTCTTTCTTTATTAGGTCCAATCCAATAAATGTATTTTATATCATCTGAGTTTAACTTATTAGTTATTAAAATTTTATCTTGTATACTTCTTGTTAGGTTTCTAGCTTTTACTAATTTATTCCAATCTTGCTCAATATCAAACCCATCTGTTAGTTCAGAAAAGTAGTTATTAGTTACAGAAAGTTCATCAGATTCTTCAAATCTATTTTCCTCTTCATTAAATGAACCAACTCTTAATCGGTTATTTCCAAATAATAGATTCCTTAAATCATTTACAAATACTAAAGAATTTTCAGTATATCTTGACCTTTTTTGACCTTGATCTAAAAGTTTATCTAAAAAGTTAGGGTTTATGAGTAACATAGCTACACATAATTCTGTTACTGCTTTTGATGAGTTTCCAGATGATTTACCCTCTGTGTATAATTTATAAGATCTAATCCATTTCATGTTCATATATAGTTCTTTGATATTTCGTCTATACTATATATATAATATTTATATTCATATTTTATAATTAATATATACTTTATGTATATAAAGACGTATAGACATTTTAAAGAATCGATCCAGATAGACTTTAATACACAAAACTTATCTGATCTATTAGAATCCCTAACGATATGGGAAGATTCACTTTTATCTTCAATTAAAGCAGAAAAGGAAGATATCAAGAAAGTTTTCGATCATATAAAAAGGTCTAAAAACAAAATCGATATTGAGAACCTTGCAGAAGATTCTAATTTTATGGAATCATTATCTAATATTGGGTTAAGGAAATCTAATATTCAAAATACAAGTGACTTTGAAACATTTTTAGGAAAACCTCTAAAATTTATGCCTATATTTAGGGTTGAAGATAATGATTTAATGAACCCGATATATATCCTTATTCAGAGTTATAATGATTCAAATGAAGAATGGGATGAGATACGACTTTATAAAGTTAATGATGATATTAAAAAGTTTTATGATAAATTATCATCAAAAACAATTGAAATAGTTGATAATGATACAAAAAATAGTTATATTTATATAACTTCTAATAGTGGGAATGATTGGGAATTGAAGAATATAAACGATGGGACTGATACCTTTAAAAGGTATTTACAAAATTCTGATTTAGAACAAATGGCTTCTAATAAGAGTATAACAGTTAATATAATTTAAAATATGAAAAATTTAGATACATATAAAACATTTGAGAGTAGGAAAGACAGGTTAAAAAAACGTGTTAAAAAAACTTACTCTGATATAAATAACTTTAAAATCAGTAGTGCTTTAAAGTGGGGGAGGAAATATAAAGATAAGATTGTTACTTTAGGTAAAAGGGAAGTTAAAGAAACTCGTGAAGCTATTAATATAGTAATAAAGATGTTAAGTAATAAAGATGTTACAAATAAAGAAAAACAATTAGTAAGGGAACAGAGTAAAGATATTTTAAGAATAATGTCAGCATCTATATTACCACTTCCAATTACAGCTATCTTAGTAGCTCTTGGTAAAAAATATAATTTCGAAATATTCCCAGTTGGTCAAGAAGAATTAATGGGAGAAATAGAAAAGGAAAAGAAAGCCATAGAGAATCAAGAAGATGATTTAAATGAATCTTTAAAGTTATAAATACAATTATTTTATTTCATAATACATAGCACCTAAATTTTTAGTATCATCCAATTTAGATTCTTCTGGTGTATGTTGATATTTGAACTTATTTTTCAAATATAATTTTTCTAACCCTTTATCTACATTCCTTGAATCGAAACCGAGACCATAATCAACCCTTAATGTGATTATGGTAGCACCCTTTTTTTTCGCAAATGTTTTAATTTGATTAAACATTTGTGTTGCATAATCTTTACCCCTAAATTCTTTATAGACTTCAATCATAGAAATATAAAATTCTTTGTTTTCATTTATATTTGGAAGATGTTCCGAAAAATTACCACCATCGAAATAATATTCAATATAACCAATTTTATCATCACCTATAAAATAGTATATATAATCACCATCCAATTTATATTGTAATTGTTCTTTAAGATATCCATGTATAGTCGTTGATATAAATTTCCTTATTCTCATATTCTTAAATGGTTTTAATCTATATATAAATATTAAGTTTTTAATTCGCCCCATAAAAATATGAGATAAGAGGTGGTTATTTAATCCTAAAGTGTGGATCAACAGGATTATCTATATATTGATAAATGGTACTATTATCCTTAACCTCATGGGTTATAGATAATCGATTTTCATTTTTTCTTTGACCTAAAAGACTCCATTTCAATTGAATATCCTCTGACTTAATGAATCTATTATCTTTAAACATTATACCTGAATAAGAATTGTTAATATCCTCTAAAATTTGATCCCCTATAGTTTTATATGAATTAGTTAGAACATCATATAATGACTGTATTAGGTTGTTATATTTTTTGAATATTATTGGGTTTAATTTGAAAATATCTGTTATTAAATAAAGACCAGTGGAATTTGTTCTCCCTAAATTAATACTATTTTCTAATGATACCAAAGAATTTTTAGATAAGTATCCTTTACTGATAGCAAAGAATTCACCTAAAGTATCTTTCATTTCCCAACTTTTATATTTAACCTCAATTAATTCACCACCTTCTACTATAAGATCTTTACTCTTATCATAGATATCTCTGTTTGATATAAGGTCTGCTTTTTCAGTTTTATAATTTTTGTTTTTTATTATAGTTAAAAACATATCAATAACATCTTCTTCTTTAATATTATCAGTGAATACATACTCTCTAATAGGTAATTTACCCATTGATAACTGTGTTTGGTTTTTAGTAAAAATACCTTCCTCGGTAAAGGAATCTTCATATTTAGCATGATCTAATTTTTTACGTATAAATTCCTTCCAACCAAATATAGAAGTATCAATATTTGGTCCATCAACTAATGATTCTAAATATACACTTATCTCTCTTCGTTTATAAACATCTATATTTTTAGATTTACCCCACCTTTTTTCAAAATGGTAATCTAGTTCTTTTATAGAATCTGAAATATTTTGAATTATTGAACAAATATCTCTGCCCTCCACTTTAATAGATATAGCTTTTACTATATTATCAAACATTTTCGAAATATAGATATTATCTTTTGAGATGTATAGTGAGTTTAAATATTTCTTTATTTCTGAATAAGCTGGGCAATCAACCATTATATCTTTCACAGCATAAGCTTTAGAAATATCTTGTATTTCTGTATCATCAGATATTTTAGATTTGTAATTTTCTAAGAATTGATTAAATTTCTTCATATAATAATTATTTCACTTTTAGTATATATTTATTAGCTAACCTCATAATTAAAATCTTCATTTGATTTTATGAAATTTTGAAGTTCAGCATAATTTAATCCTTTAACAACAGACCCATCAGGTAATTTTATATCATAGACAAGTCTATATGAAGTATCATCATCATTCAATGGATCAGACTCATTATTTAAAAGTTCAGCTAGCTTCTCAGGAGATAGATTAGCAGAAGCAAATTTAGATAAGGGGAATTTAGGACATGGTATTATAGTATCAAGGTTCAATATATTCCATATAAAACAAAGTATTCCCTCTATTAATTGTTCTATTAATTTAAACACACTAGTCATTAATTCTAAAGGTTTAGTCTTCATAACTTCTAACTGGTCTTTATTCACTTTAGGTAATTTTGAGATAAATGGTACAGAAACAATTTTACTTAAATCGAATTCATAATCATTATCCAATTCACCAGATTTGATTTTATCAAGCCATGTGAATAATAATTGAGGGTCGAATGATAGACCTATTAAATCTAAAATATAATCTGGTTTAACATATTTTAAAATCCATTCAAATGATAAAAACTCTTCTAACTTGGATGGTATTTCTTTGATCTTTGCTAATTCTTCAAATAATATTTTAAATTCTTCTAAAATAGAAAAAACTATTTTAATTGGTAGAGAAACAATATTCATTAATAATTGTAAAATCATATTTAATTCCAATTTAAACTTTTCTTTAAGTTCAATTATCTTATCTTTTATACTATTGTTGTTAGGATCTTTCTCAAGTGCCATATTATATTCAGTCAAAGAATCAACAGCTGTGTCTCTATCATTAGACTTCACAGCTTCTTCAAATAACTCATCTCCTTTAGATAACAACCTTTCAACATCTTCTGTTATGTAAATATACTTATAATCAACACCCTTTATAAAATCCCCGGTTGAATATTCTGTTGATATAGTCTGCCATGTGTATGAACCATCAAGATTCTCTTTTCTCATATTTGCTTCAATATTATCATTATCACTCCCATTTACATTATTTCTTGGTTGGGTAGGTAGGAAATTGGGATTTATAGATTCTTTATCACTTTTTAAACTGAACCCATTAGATTTATCTAATACTAATTTTGGTATGAAGTTAGTTATATTTATACCAAAACTATATCCTAACAATTCCATCCCAGAGAAACCATCTAAAATGAATCTATAATTAAGATCTTCATCTAAAGATACATACTTTTTAAGATCAGGGTCACTTTTGATAAATTCAGCTCTTTCGAATTTATCATTATATCCTGATAAGCTTGAAAATTTACCCATTAAATTTTTACTAAAAGCTCCAAATCCCTTTTCTAATTTATCAAAAAAAGTATCAAATAGAAGTTCATGTGGTGATTTAAAAAGTGTTATTAGAGTATTTATCTCTGGTAATATATCAACGAATATTGAAATAACAACATCTATAAACTTTTTAACAGCTCCAAAGAAGTCACTTTTACCATACCACTTATCATCATCATTAACATCACCATCAAGGTTTTTCGGATTCTCATTAAGGATACCTTCAATTACATAACTAACCTTTTCACCATCATATCTATATTTATTTATAGTCTGTACCCTAGCTTTTTCAGTTGGTGGTGGTGATTTATAAGTATACTCAGATGGATCTAATAATTCAGAAACATTAGATCCTCTATAATTAGAAGTAAGAGGGGTTGTTATTTTGAGATTATTATTATTTACATCTCTATTACCATTACTTTCCCATACATCTAGTGTAGGTACTAATTTAATTATCTGGAGATTATAATCAGCCTCTGGATCTACTATAACTTCTTTACCTTTAAAATTTATCTTTTTAGGTAAAAACATTCTTCTCTTATTACTAGTTACTTTATTTACATCAGAACTAGAATCACTACCTAAGTCCAACCCATTAGTTGTTTTAGTTATAAGTTCCATAAAACAATTCTTATTACCTTCTTCTATAAAATCCTCAGCATCAATTTTTGGTTCAATTGATTTAAAAATTTGGTTAGTTAAATTTTGGTCTTGTATTCCTATCTTTTTTTCTAATCTATCACCTACCATTCCTTTTAGAACATCATTATATTTACCAGAATCACCGACATTTAATTGTTCCCACTCACCATACCATTTAGTATCTGTTGGACCAGCCCATTGAGTGTAAACCCTATCTAACCATTGTGTAGGTGGGGTTGATATATCCCCATTATGATCATAGTGAGCAAAAACAATAGTTGGTGGTTTCTTATCCTCAACTATTGGTGGAATGTCATTTTTAGAATCATCTAATATTAGGGGGTTCTCTAAAATATTTTTATAGATAGTAGTATAATCAACTCCTTCTATAAATCTACCAGTTGAATATTCAGTTGATATTATCTCCCAACTATAATTACCAGGTGTTAAGCTTCTATCAACTTGTCCATTATTACCCTTAACAGATCTTAGATCTATGCCATTTTTCTTATCCTGTTTTGATAAATTTTCAAATGGTTTTCTTCTATCCTTACCTAAGTTTTGTAATTTGTCTAATTCTTCTGTGCTTTTATTCAGTTTATATGTAAGTGATTTATCATTGAATTCTGGTTTTAAAGACTTATCTATTATACCCTGTACTCTACATGAAATATCTTCTAAGCTAGAAAGAATTTTTATAGCTTTTGGTATAAATTCCATATATGGTTTTTGGGTTTCAAATATTGATTTTAAGAGAACCTTTTCCATCGATTTCAACCCCATATCAGAGCTCCCATCAAGTTCTATATCATCTTGGGGTATATTATATCTATTACTATCACTTTTTTTATAACTCTCCGTATCGTTGGTTGTGTTGAATCCACCAGTACTCTTGAAAGTATCCATACTCTCTTTACTCGAAAATTCACCTGACTGTAAAGATTTATATAGAAACCCCTTTTTCATACTATCATAAATTCCTATATCACCATCACTAAATTTTAATAGTTCGTCTATATCAGGTATTAAAGGAACATTCACATCTTCCATTCCTATTGGTGGGGGTAGTATACTAAATCTTATTGCCATGGTTTTTTATATATAAACTTTATCTCCTCTTGGGAGTATAAAAAGTGAATAATTAATTAAAATAAAAACAAGTAATATGGCAAAGTCTAAAAAAAGAGGTGGTGCTAAAAAGCACAAACAAAGAGTTCAAGCTAGAAACGATGAGAAGGTAGCTAGAGATAAAAGAGTACAAAAAATACAAAGAGAGATGCTTGACCAAATAATGAAAGAAAAGGAATCTGGAGCTTTTGATGAGACTGAAGAGTTAAGTGATAGTAATGGAGATACTACTGAAAAAGGACAGAGTAATTCTGATAATAATAACGAATTAGAACTATAGGTTTCGATTAATCTATATATCTGATTCTGATTTATTACTTAAAGTTAAGAATACTAATTTTTTAAGTTCTATCTTAATATTATTAATTTCCTCACGATTTTTATCAGGATTAGACTTAAGCTTTAATAGAAAGTTATTCAGATGTAAAATCTGACTTATCTTATTTTTATATTCATCCATAAATTAAGATTTAGTTTGTTTAGTTTATATATAAAAACCAAAAAACCAAAAAACATAAAATGAGTGTAAATAACATTAAACCCTATATAGACACGGATATAGAGAATATAGAGTTTTATTTATCATGGGTGGAGTTTAAATCCCCACCCTCCAGGAAATCTTTATATTCTTCATTTAATAAAGAAGAATTCTATAAGACCTGGGATAGTATATTAGGTGATTGTGATTGTGAAACAGAAGTTAAAATGGAAACGTGTGAAAACGTAAACGAAGATGGGGTTTCACTATCAAGTAAAAAATACTTATCTAAGTTATCTGAAAATATTATGGTTTCTTTTTTTGAAGAAGAGGATATAGTAATGAATGTGACAATTTATTTCAAATTATCTGAAAGTGAGAAAGTAGATAAGATTATATCTAAGATAAACAAGACTGCTATTGTATATAATTCTGATAACTCAGATAATGAAGATGATAATATTTATAAATTAATCATTGATGATAGTGGTAGTTCTTTTATATTAAACCCATTATCTATTAATTTTCCTAAATGGGATGATTTAGATATCTATCCTAAGAAAGTAAAAAAGAAAACTAAAAATCTATCGAAAAGTATAAATAATAAAACAAAGGGTCTTCATATCCTATCTGGTCACAGAGGGTCAGGTAAGACATACTTATTGAAAACTTTATTATCTAAAGTATCCAAAAGGGTGATTTATATACCACTAAGTATATTTGATCTTGTGTTATCGAATCCAAAATTCATAGATTTTCTTAAATTATATGAAGATTCTTTAATTGTAATAGATGATTGTGAGAATTATTTCAATAAGGCACATCAAAGATCAAATTTATATGTTAGTAATTTACTTCAGATATTAGAATCTATTGAAGAAGTAAACATACATATTTTACTCTCTATTAACCTACCTAATACTTCTATTGATGAGAATTTATTATTATCGAAGAGTTGTTTAACTAACATAGACCTTAAAGTGATCAAGGGCGATGAAAAAGAAGAGTTATCTCATAAGATGGGATTTAATTCAGATGGAACTAATCCCAAATCTAATAAAAAATATTTATAGATTTAATATATATAAAATATGATAGAAAACTTAAAAACCAACAAGGATATGCTTAACTTTCTAATGACTTCTGAGTTTTTAGAAGATGAATTAAATCCTTCTGATTTAAGGTTATTATTGTTGAAATTTAGGTGGTTTTATAGATCATCTCACTCTAAACAAATTTCAATGGAATCTAAAATACAAATGTTAGAGGATAAAGTGGAAAGTTTAGAAAAGGATAAAGAAATACTTTCAAAAGAGGTAGGATCTAAGGATACTAAATATAAAGAAGTAGTAAATAGGGACTTAACATTTAAAGAAAGGGTTAATGGTAAAATATACGAAAATAAAAACAAAAGGAAGTTTAAGTTTTTCAAAAAATAAAAATGAGTAATGTCTATAATAAAAGATTATAAAAAGTTAGATAAAGAAATGAGTAAGCAGACATATAAAGAGGCATATAAGCCTTTAAATACAAGTCTTAAGTATATTTCTATGATAGGTAATTTAGGGTCTATATTCTTAGGATCATTCTTTATATCAGATCTCCTCTCTAAATCAATAGATAATGCGTGGTTAGTTTGGACAGTATCCTTATTACTTTTAGGTAGTATAGAACTTATAAAAAGGTTTATCTTTGATAGGTTCTCACTTGAGTTTCTGAAAATAAAATCGATATTTAAAAGTTCAGTTGCTCCTTTAGCTTTCTTTTCTTTATGTGTTATATCTATGTCATTTTATTCTTCACTTAATGGAGCTAAGGAATTTAGCACTAAGAATGATGAAATAACAGAATTGGTTCAAAATGATGTCGATTACTACCAAGATTCAATATCTACTGTATATGGTGATAAAATAATAGGACTTGAGGATGAAATAAATTCTTATAAGAATGGTGTTAATGAAAAAGATGAAGAGCAAAAATTAATAAATGAATCTTTACAAGAAAGAGGTTATTTATATAGATCTGAGAAATCAAGAAATAACCAATTAACAGATGAAAAAAAATCCCTCGAAAATAAGATATTAAAAAATGAAGGGAAGATAGAAGAAATTAAATTAGAAAGAGATTTTAAAATAAAATCTTATGAGATAGAAGAGAATGAAAAATCAGAAAATGAAATAGATGAGAATAAAGATGATTCGTTAATATTTATAGGACTCTCTACTCTTATAGAATTTTTAATATTAATCGGTATTTATCATAACAAACACTACCTTTTCAAATCATATAAAGAAACTAGACGTAAAATAAGTAATGATCCTAACTATCAAAAATGGTATTTATTTAGTGACATATTAGATGTTGTTTATATGGATAATAAAGATAGTGAGACCAATGCTAAAACACCAACCATAAAAAATATTTGGCATTTCTGTAAAGCTAAAGACTTACCTATGGTTAGGAATGATTTGACAGAATTTTTAAAATTGATGGAGGGTTTGAAAGTCATTAAAACAAAAGGGTCTTCTAAGTTCTTAATTAAAGATTATAGTGAAGCAGAAATTGTATTAGAGAACCATTTTAATAGTGATTAAAAATTATTGATAATAAATCATGGCAGATTGATATTTTTTTATTATATTTGTATGTAATAAGATAAAAATTAAAAATAAAGATATGTATTTAGAAAATAAAATAACAGATTTCATAAAAGTAGTAAAACCAGCAAAGGAGATTGCTACCAAAGCCCACAAAGGAGTTTATCGTAGAGGTAAAGATGAAGATGGTAATAAGGTTGAATATATAACCCATCCTGAAGCTGTTGTTGATATTGTAAGAAAGGTTAAGGAATCTAAATATATATCAGCTCTTGTAGCTGCATCTTTATTACATGATGTTCCCGAAGATACTAAAATCACATTAGATGATATACGAAAATTCTATGGTGATTCGGTTTTAGATATTAAAACAGAAGATATTGATCAAGATAACATTATAGAATTGGTTCTTTCACTTATTGGTGAATTGACTAGTGATGAAGAAGAGATTAAAAAAATGGGTAAAACTGAATACTTATCTAAAAAAATGTTACATATGTCCTCTTGGGCACTTGTTATTAAATTAGCTGATAGGTTACATAATGTTACAGATGTTAGAGATAAATTAGAAGGATCTCCATCTGATGTACGTTGGGCTAAGAAATACGCTAAACAAACTAAAAATATAATTGATACCTTAAAAAGAGGTCGTAAACTATCAAAACCTCAATTGGAATTAATAGACCTTATAATGGAAAGAATAAACCCAGCTTTAGATTAATTCATACTTGACATTATATAGCTTTCGATAATATCATTGATATCATCTAAGGTTATATAATTGGGGTCACAGCACGATATCCAAATACCATATGATAATCCCGATATATGGATTTTCCATACAGTCGAATTGAAATCAAACATTTTAAGTGAATCCATTGCAGATATTGCAGATGTTTCACATGACCATCTAAGGTGATTATCATCTACACTTTTAATTAAACTAATCATAATAATAACTTTAAAATTTACATTATATATAAATGAAAACACTTTTAAAATACCATAAAACAATAAAACTTTTCCTAAAGGATATACATAAGCCTTTCAATAAGCTCATATCTGATTTAAAAGAGAGGTGGTTCATATCATCTAAAGTATATGATTTGAAATCATCATTATTATTGGATTTAGAAAGAAGTAGAATAGATATAATTTCCAAATTAGATGATAGTGATCATAAACCATTCTTAATGGTATTAAAAGAATATAAACATAGTTTCAGAAGCGATGGTAAAAAAATATCAAATAATATCCATATGTCTGATCTTAAACTTTATGAAATACCAAGAAATATAGAAAAAATACCTATGGGAAAATTATCCAAAGTGAGGATAAATAAAATTTATGGATCTTATTATGATACCTTAGATAGGAGATTGCCCAAAGTAATTAGAAAATTAAGAAATAAAAGGTCAAGAGATAAAGAATTTGTTGAATTTGCTGAGTATGATGAAGAGTCTAAAATAGGTAAGATCGAATATAAAAAGCAGAAAATACAACTTCAAATAGAAATGGTTAAACTCCAAGATTGGGCTGCTAAAAATGGTAAAAAGATTGCTATTGTTTTTGAAGGTAGAGATGCTGCTGGTAAAGGATCTTCTATAAAAAGGTTTGTGGAATGGTTAAACCCCAAACATTTTAGAGTTGTAGCACTTGGTATCCCAACAGAGGAAGAATCTAACAATTGGTTTGAAAGGTATGAAAAGCACCTCCCTAAAGAGGGTGAGATTGTATTCTTTGATAGGTCATGGTACAATAGAGCAGTTATTGAACCCACCATGGGATATTGCAATAAGAAGCAATATAAAGACTTTATGGGGAAGGTTAATGAGTGGGAAGAAAATTTAATTAATAATGAAGATATTATTTTATTAAAGTTTTGGTTCTCCATTAAGCAAGAGAAACAAATTGAGAGATTTGAGTTAAGAAAAGAATCGCCCCTTAAATACTGGAAGTTTTCACCAAACGATAAAAAAGCAATAAATAAGTGGGATGTGATAACAAAGTATAAGGAACAGATGTTTAATAAAACTTCCACCGAATTAGTCCCATGGACTATTATAAAATCCAATGATAAAAGGGTATCAAGATTAAATTCCATGAGATATATCTTATCAAAATTTGATTATGATGGTAAGAGTAATAAGGTTAATATAGTTCCTGATAAAGAATATGTTAAAATAGTTGGGTAAATTATAGATAAATCCCATTTTCTATTTTTCTATTTTTATAGATAATAAAAATAGAAATATCAATGGAACTATTCACATACTATAACTTAACAGAATCAAATAACCCCGATTTAATTTTAAAGAAACTTGAAGAACTTTATGATGGTCTTAAAATTGATTATCTATATTACTTGAATGAAGAAATTTTCAAAATAGAGGATTTAGATCTTATGGATAATGAGATCAAAGACCTCCATAAATTATTTGAAGCTAATGATGTCCTTCCAGATCTGGATTGTGATAGGAATGAAGATGATAGTGATGACTTGATGGGATTTGATGGAGATTGTGATTATGACTTTTAATTACAGCCTTTGGTCTATTAAGTTCACTATTTTATTATTATCACTATAAGAGTGTATGATCCATTTAAAGGTCGGTTTAGGTAGTGGAAATCTTAAAGTGTCCCAGTTAGCGCTATCGTTTGTATCTGCTATTAAGTCATTGTCCAAGCTAACATCTACATTCATATATCCTTTTGGTAATTCTATTTTTATTTTACTCATATCTACATTCCCCTTTAATTTTCTAATATTTCAATTATATTTTCGAATCTTTCGATTATTTGTTGTTTCATTTTTGATCCATCAGGTATTTCGTCAATTAATTCCGAAAGATCTTTGATTTTATCCCATATGTCTATGTCTTGATTCTGTTTTATATAATCACTTAGTGATATATCTTCTTTTTTACATTTTTCTAATAATGATTTAATACCCATTTCAACTATTTTGAATATTATTTCTAACATTACTAAACTATTACTACTTTTTGACTTCGATTCCGACATATTTTTAATTATTTATTATTTAATAATATTATATATAAGTTTATTCAAAAAGTTGTTTAAATAAATGAATGGATGTGATATTATTGTATATCGAGATATGGAATAATATATCCCATATCAAATAGTTTCCGGAGTCCGTCTATTTTTACTTTACTTTTTTATCAATGGTAACATTCTATAATTTAACATACCTAAAATTCCTTTAAGATGTTCTATAAAAATACCCTTTTCGTCACTAGGGATTCTATCCATAGAATCTGCTTTATCTATATCTTCTTTAAGTATTTTCTTGAAATTCCTAATAGCTTTTTTAGCTTCTACAATATCAAACTTTATATCATCTCTACTTTCTCCATCAGTCTCATCAATAAAATCATAACTATCAAACTTTTCTCTACCTTCTAAATCAAAATTTAAAAACAAATCAAGACTTCCACCATTATCTGGTTCATTGAATATTTTATTATTATCATCATCGCTATTTAATCTAAAGGCTAAATTCATCTTATTAGGTTGGTCATTCCACATATCATATGTCGTATTTATATCACTACCCTCTAATGTAAATTCGGTTCTTTCCATAGGTGCATTTTTGGCGGGATCAGAGTAATATAGGTTAATAGCATCATATTTACCAACGTTATTTTTTGAATGTTTGATAAATTTATCAGCCGTTTCTTCATCTCCGTATCCTCTTGCTTTATCCGATGCACTTTTTAATGTTTCATCACTTAACTTTTCATTAAATGATTTCCAATTTTTAATTATCTTTTTCATACCTTGTTTTTTTCTTAACATATATATTAACTTTTCATATCAAAAAATTAATTAGGATATTGTGGATTACTTAAAAGTCAATAACTAGTCATTAAACTGAGGTCCTGGAACTGGATTTTCAGTCAACTGTCCATTATCTCGTTTTTCCTCATATATTCTTATCTCTTCACGCACTTTTGGCATTTCCTTCAATAGTCGTCCCTTAATATCTTTTAAATATAATATGTTCTCTTTAGTACTCATATCACATATATATTAAATTTCTTATCAAAAGTTTGGCAGAACTATAAAAAATACCTATCTTTGAAAAGAGAACGGACATAAATAATAACCCATTAAAACTGAAAAACATGAAAAATTTATTTGATAAAGCTAAAACGACAGAAACGAAAAAACCAGTAACTAAAACTAACGATAAAGTTAGAGTTAAACCAGAAGATCTTCATCAAGAAGAACTCTTTGAAATGTTGTCTGAGTTAGAAGAACTTAAAAAGAAAGAAAAAACCATACAAGCTAAAATGGGTATGATCAATGGTGAGGTTAAAGAAGTTGGTATTGTTGAATTCCTTAAACTTTATAATAAGACAGGTAAATATCCAGGATCTTTTATGTTAGAATCTAAAAGTGGTGAAGATACAGCTCAAGTTATGTTTGTTCCAACTGATCGTTATATCAAAGTAAATGAAGAACAATCTAATGAACTAAAAGAAGAATTTAGTGATGATATTGTTACTGAAGATACTAGTTACGGATTTAATAAAAAATTATTAGAAAAATATGGTGATAAAATTTCAGAAGCAATTATGGGTACTGATATCCCACAAAAAGATAAAGAAAAAATTATCACTTCTACTACTTCATATTCAGTAGCTAAAGGGACAATTAGTAAAATGGCTGACTATGGAGATATTAAAGAAGTTATGGAAAAAATCCGACCAGTTATGACATTGAAAGGAGCAGAAGTAATCAAAGGATAAGAAAATTAAATTAAATTAAATATATAAAAGTGGGGTCGGTAGATCTCACTTTTTTTGTTTTTATAGGTTTGTTAATTTGAATATATCCTTTATAGAGATATTAATTTCATTTTCCGATTCAGAAATAACTTCTCTAAGTTTACTATTTGATGATAATAATTTTAAAAATTTAACTATCTCAGATGAAGATACACCGAGGTCAAAACCAGAACTAATAAGTATAGATATTTCTTCTTTATTAGACATTTCTATTATTTTTTCTTTTGATAGTAAAAATTTAATAATATCATATATATCTCCAAATTCCCTATTATTATTATAATATTCAATTAGATCGAATTGGTGGTTTTCATCATATGTTTTAAATAAATTGGGTTGATTTTCATGTAGATTATATAGGAATTTTAAGATTTCTGTATTTTCAAAACGTATACTTTCCTTTAAAAGTTCAATGTACATCTTTTTAAGATGTAACTTATTGAAACCATACTTTTTGGATAGTTTCAAAATACTCTCAAAATCACTCAAACTACCATCAAATATTAATTCACTTAAAATATTATTGACTAAGGTAATGATAGATAGTTTTTTCTGTTTTATATCAGTTCTTTCAAGTGTTAATTTTAGCGAATTATAAACTGAATTGAATGGTATTTTAGTATCTAATTCATCATCAGTCCAATAATCTGATATATA
>Ga0306869_1000581_pt1 | contig 16369 bp, 15 predicted proteins | sample AntRauTorckE6833_FD_190421 | JGI IMG/M metagenome (GOLD analysis project Ga0306869, IMG submission 190421) | Saline lake microbial communities from Rauer Islands, Antarctica - Metagenome Torckler E6 #833 (v2) (version 2) | ecosystem: Environmental > Aquatic > Non-marine Saline and Alkaline >... | reverse complement strand
AGAAGAGGTGGTTGAATTTAAACAACAAGACACTCAAGGAATTAAGGCTCCTCATTTTGTTATCTATGTTCGAGAACTCCTTACTGAGATGTACGGAGAAGATTTAGTTGAAAACGGAGGCCTCTCTGTAACAACTTCTCTTAATTGGGAATTACAAGAAAAAGCTGAGGAGATTGTAAAAAGAAAAGCTTTAGAAAACAAAGAAAAATTTGATGCTGAAAATGCAGCTCTTGTTGCCACCGACCCAAAGACGGGAGAAATTTTAGTTATGGTGGGCTCGAGAGATTATTTTGATGAAGAAATTGACGGTAACTTCAATATCGCACTTGCAAACAGACAACCTGGATCTGCGTTCAAACCTTTTGTCTACGCAGAGGCTTTCAAGAAAGGATACTCACCCGACACCACTCTATTTGATCTCCGGACGCAGTTTTCTACCACCTGCCAACCTAACAACTTAACAAATGATGGTGGTTGTTACTCACCCACAAACTACGACAATGCTTTCCGAGGTCCCATGTCAATGCGTGACGCCCTCGCACAGTCTGTAAACGTGCCAGCAGTTAAAGCTTTGTACCTAGCAGGTATGCGCGACTCACTTCGGTTTGCAAAAGATCTTGGTGTTGAAACGCTGACAGATATTGACCAGTATGGACTTACTCTTGTGCTTGGAGGTGGTGAAGTAAAACTACTTGATATGGTGGGGGCATATGGAGTCTTTGCAAACGAAGGTATAAAAAGTCAGAGAGTTTCTATTTTGGAAGTGAGTGACAGAAACGGAGATATTATTCATGAACAAGAACCTCAAGGTCGTCGTGTTATGGATAGTAATATTGCATATCTTATTTCAGATGTTCTTTCGGACAATATTGCACGAACACCTGCTTTTGGCGCTCAATCATTTCTTAATTTCCCAGGACAAGATGTCGCAGCGAAAACAGGAACTACAAACGATTATAGAGATGCTTGGATTATTGGATATACCCCAAATATTTCCGTAGGTGCTTGGGCAGGAAATAACGACAACAGGTCTATGGATAAAAAAGTTGCCGGCTTCATTATTGCTCCCCTTTGGAATGAATTTATGAAAGAAGCTTTGGAGATTGTTCCACAAGAAGAGTTCCCTGCCCCACAACAATCAGAAAATCCTCTTACTGAAATAAAACCTATTATTCGAGGAGAGTGGTTGGGTGGCATTTCACACCTCATCGACAGCACCACAGGAAAACTTGCGACAAGAAATACTCCTGTCGAAAAATTAGATGAACTTCTTACTGGAGGAATTCACTCCATTCTTCATTGGGTAGATAAAAATGATCCACAAGGCTCTATTCCTGTAAACCCAAACCAAGATTCCCAATACAGGCTTTGGGAATATCCAGTTCAAGTATGGGCACAACAACAAAACATTCTTGAGCTTACTGACTCAAATATCCCAACTGAAATAAGTAACGCGAATGAAGATTCAAATAAACCTTTTGTAAGTATTGAAATTGATTCAAAACTTTCAATGGATGAGCAGACAACAATTTCTCTAGAAATAGAAAGTTTCTTTGATATAGAAAAAGTTGAATATTACATAAACAACACCTTTATCGGAACGGTTTCTGTACAACCATTTTCTTTAGACTTCACACCAAACAGTGTTGAAAATATAAAAAACAACAACACTTTACGTGTTGTTGTGTATGATGAGGCTCAAAATAAAACAGAAGAGAGTGTTCGCTTTAGCGTATCTCAGTAATAACTGTTTTTCCTAACTCTGTATTTATCTTGGTTATTATTTGTTGTTTTTTAATAAACAACTGACTCTTTTCTCCTGCAGAAAATTTTGTTACGAGTGTTTTGTTTTTTATTTTCAAATCACTCTTTTCACATAACACTCCACATACATCTTTTAAAACATCGACACATACACCAAGTGTGTTTTCTTTCTGTTTTAAAAGATGTGAAAACTTTTTTAAAAAACCAGAAACATCTTGCATATTAAGCACTCATTGGCATCGCAAGGTATAAAAATGTTTTATCTGAAGACCCTTGTATCAACATTGGCTTCCCTTCCCCACTAAAAAGGAGCGTAACACTATCTGCGGCTACTGATTGGAGACTATCGACTACATATTTATTATTGAAGTTTAAAGAAATATCATCACCTTCAAGAGAAGCATTTGTAATAGTAGTATTTTCTCCTACATCAGAATTTTTTGTTTCAAAATACAATTTCTTATTACTTGGTTCTATATGAAATGTTATTTTATTAAACTTATCAGAAAAAATATTGGCTGTTTTAAGACTTGTTATTAAATCTTGTTTCAACAACGTCGCAGTAGTTTTTGTCTCTTTTGGGATAATCTGATTGTAGTCTGGGAAATTTCCTTCAACAAGTCGAGAAGTAACGTATACACCTTCTGTCTGTAGAGCTATTTGCCCTTCTGATATTTGAACAAAAACATCATCTAAACTTCCATCAAGTATCTTTGTTAGATCTACAATATTCTTCACAGGAATAAGTACATCAGAAAATTGCTGTACTTTCTTCACTCTTACTTTCTTTTCAGCCAAACGAAAGGAATCTGTCGCAACAAAAATAACTTGATCTTCTTCGTGGGTTATAAATACACTCGAAAGTTCTGGTTTCATACTTGAAACTGATGCCGCATACCAAACAGACCGAACGCCGTTAAGAAAATCCTCCACAGGCATTGAAAATGATTCTCTCATAGCAATCTTTGGAATCGATGGAAAATCTTCACCAGGGACAGTTTTGATTGTTGTGGAGGTGTTCTTAGATGAAACAAGGAGTGTGTTTTCAGCCAACTCTAATTCAACTTTTGAATCAGTAATGTTTTGAATGAGTGATTGAAGAATGTTTCCAGGAACAACCACTGTTCCTGTAGTAGTAACTTTCCCAGGGACTGTTAGCTCTACCCCAACATCTAAGTTTGTTGCTCTCAAAACAAGAGCGTCTTTAGTTACTTCCAAAGAGATATTAGACAACACAGGAAGTGTGAGATTTTTACCTGTCACCTTCTCAGCTTTTGATACGGCGTTTTGAAGTTTTTCTTTTACACATTCGATTTTCATATTTCTCTATATAAAACTACTATTATTATTAGGACTGTTGATTAGTGGAAAACTCTCTTATATATTCCCTTGTAAAGGTATTTCAGGAAAAATAATTCTGACTATCTGTGTACAACTTTTGAGCGTGGGGATAACTTTTCTCTTAGACGAACATTTCCCTTTTTTATACCCATGTAATCAACCCCTTCTCCACACTATACTAACATCGACCTAATTTGATGAATTTCTTGGGCAAGAATATCATCTTTTTCCACAGCATTTGTTATTTTTTCGCACGAATGGATAACAGTGGTATGGTCCCTACCCCCCATCTTCTGTCCAATAGAAGGGTATGAGATATTAAAATCTTTTCGTAGAAGATACATGATGACTTGTCGGGGTTTTATGATCTCTTTCCTGCGAGTTTTTTCATAAATATTCTTCTCATCAATGTTGTAATAGTCAGAAACAATTTTTACAACCTCTTGAGGAGATTTTGTTTTAGGTCTTTGAGAGGTGTCTTTGATGAGATTTTTAACCGCATTAAGAGTGAGATCTTTTTGCTTTAATTCTGTGTGACAAGTAAGAGTATTAAGAACACCTTCAAGTTCTCGAATGTTTCCTGTAACGTTTGTTGCTAAGAAGTTTAATATCTCGTCATTTAAGTGGATATTGTTCTGTAAGACCTTTGTCTTTAGTATTGCCATACGAGACTCAAAGTCTGTTTTAGGAATATCAACAATCATTCCTGCGCCAAAGCGTGACTTGAGTCTATCTTCAAGGTTGTTTATGTAGTTGGGGTGCTTATCTGATGAAAAGATAATTTGTTTATTGTTATCGTATAGGTAATTAAATAAATGAAACAACTCTTCTTGTGATTTATCTTTTCCTGCAAAGAACTGAATATCATCCATTATGAGAACGTCGTATTTTCTGTATTTCTCTTTAAAATTATGAACTTTTCCAGGACCACCTTGTACAGAGTTGATGTAATCAAGTGCAAACTTTTCTGAAGTAACATAAAACACCTGTTTAGATTCATGATTAGCTTTGATGTGGTTCCCTATTGCTTGGATAAGGTGTGTTTTTCCATGACCAGTGTTTCCATATATAAAGAGAGGGTTGTATACGATTCCGGGCCTTTCAATAACAGCTTGGCTAGCAGCATGTGCAAGTTCATTAAAAGGTCCAACCACAAAAGAGTCGAAAGTATATCGAGGGTTAAGGTTATTTTCTTTGTTCACGTAGTGCTCATCCAAAGGAAGAGTCCCTGAAGAAGGAGTGCTTTTTTGTTGTGAAGAGATTTCTTCTAGTTTTTTCTTAAGATTCTTCTTGCTCACTTGGTATTCAACAGACCGAACTTCTTGGTGAAGTTCACGCAATGTCTTCAGGAGAAAAGAATGATACTTATTAGAAAGCCATTCGCGAACAAAAGCATTTGGGACACCCACGTACACAGTTCCCCCATCCGTCTTTGCAATAAATGTATCTTTAAACCAGGTGTTGAAGTTTGGCTTAGAGATAGTAAGCTCAACTTCCGTAAGTACTTTGTTCCATAGTTCTTGAGTATTCATAAAGATACTTCGTATTATATATCTTTAAACAAACTTAGAAACTTGAAGAAAAAGGAAATCTATGTTAATAAGTTGTTTATAACCTGTTGATTAAAAACCCATTGATTTTTAAGAAAACCAGTTTATAATCAGCAGACTTACATATCATGTCTCAAACATACCAACCAAAAAGAAAAAAACGAGCAGGAAAACACGGCTTTTTAGCACGGCAGAAAACTGCAGGAGGACGAAAGATCATACAACAACGCCGAAGAAAGGGTCGAAAAGTCCTAGCTGTTCAGCCTTCACGATAACAATACATGCTCCCTCGAGAACACAGGGTGAGAACCTGGTTTTTTACTTCACGTAGAAAGCCGGGTTTTGTTATACAAAAAAAAGAATACACCATTAAGGTGTATCCAAAGAAGGGGCCTGTGGAGGTTGCTGTTGTTATACCTAAAAAGGTAGAAAAAACTGCTGTTTCTCGAAACTCTCTAAAAAGAAGAATATACAACACTTTCCAGTCACAGATAGTAAACATGACACCTGCTGTGTATGTTGTGTATGTGAACAAGAACACAGAAGATATCTTATCGTCCCTCTCAGAAACTATACAAGAGAACTTTCTTGATAAGTAGGTCTCGGTGGTCTAGAATGACCTAATGATTTCTTCATTTTTCAGTTTTATATTATACCAACCTCTCTACAATGGGCTTATCTTCCTCATGGACGTACTCCCTTTTGTGGATGCTGGTATAGCAGTTATTCTCTTTACTATTATCATTAAACTTATCCTCTTCCCTCTCTCTAAGACTGCGGTAACAACGCAGTTTAGAATGAGACAACTTGCTCCGAAGCTAGAAGAGATTAAGAAAGAGCATAAAGACGACAAACAAGAGCAAGCAAAGAAAACTATGGAATTGTACCGAGAAAACGGCGTTAATCCTTTTTCAAGTATTCTTCTTATCTTCATACAACTACCCATAATCTTCGCTCTTTACTATGTCTTCTTAAAAGGAGGACTTCCGGACATTAATATGGACCTGCTATATTCATTTGTTCCTGCTCCAGAAAATGTAAATACTATGTTTCTAGGCACCTTTAATATTATTGAAAGCAGTTGGATACTGGCCCTTGCCGCTGCGGTGACAAACTTTTTCCAGGTTCGTTTCTCTGTGCCTAAGTATGTGTCCAAAAAGAAAAAAGGAGACGGTCCTTCTTTTAAAGATGATCTTGCAAAAAGCATGAATGTTCAGATGAGATATATTTTTCCTCTCGTTGTGTTTTTTATTGCAGGTTCCCTTTCAGGCGCCATTGCTCTGTATTGGACTACAAGTAATATGTTCATGATCGGACAAGAGTTGGTAATTCGAAAAACTGTGAAAAGTAAGTATAAAGATGATGAGTAATCAGGAAATAAAAAACCTTATACAACAACTTCTTATAAAAATGGGCATCGATGTTACTGATGTGACAGAAGAGCTTCTTGAAAATCCCACACATACAATTCTTTTCACTATTCAAACACCTGAGCCACAAAAGCTTATTGGACGCGAAGGTGTTGGTTTTCAGGCCCTTAACAGGCTTGTGGTACAGATGGTCGCCAAGGAAAGTCAGGATATGCAGAAATTTACTGTTGACGTCGACGGATACTACAAACAGTCTTTGGAAAATATAAAACAAAAAGCTCTATTTGCAGCTGAACGTGCTCGCTCACTCGAAACCTCAATCGAACTTGAGCCAATGAATGCTTTTGAGAGACTTCTTGTACACTCCCTCTTCCCTGAAGGTGGTGATATAAAAACCCACTCAGAGGGAGTGGGTGATGGGCGGCATGTTGTGCTACGGTCTTCGGGTGATATTTAACAACCCCTAACTTGACTAGCACTAAAACCTTCGGGAACATCTTGGTTGAAGTTGTAATAATCTAGCACAGCACTCCTTTGTTGGTTGCAATCAATAATACCCTCTCCATAGATAGTCATGGTCTCGACTGCATTTTTTCTGAAAGGATCATCTGGATCTTCTTCGTAAATAACAATTTCTGCCGTTATGAGGTTCTCTTGGTTTTCAATATCTTCTTCGGATTTAAGAGAAACACTTCCGTTGTAGTTGGGAACGGGGTTACCTCCTGATGTAGATGTCGTGCAGTGACCAGCTTGCACACTTGCGGTATAGCGACTTCCTCCTACGCGTTTATAGAAATCTTCTGCAGTAAGAGCATTTCCAAGACAATCAAGAGCATCTTCTCCGTAGACAGTTTCTACACGAAACACTTCTCCGTCTTTATACACAGTAACATCTGCTGACCACGAACCATCAGAAGGAAGCCCTGGTGTTCTATTAATGCCGTCGAAAGGGCCAGGCTGGGGACTGCTTGTCGTGCCACCCCCTGTATCATTGTCCGTGTTTTGTCCGCCCACCTGTTGTGTAGAGGATGTTTGGTTACTAAAATCAAGATTTATATTCAATAAATTTGGATTAATAGTGTTGAGAATTATCCAAGAGGTGCCGGCAAGAAGTAATCCAAGAAGTGCATTCCTTATCTTTGTTTTTCCTGCGCTTTTTCCAGAATATGCATCAGTCGACATGTATTGTATGCCCCCAAGAACAATCCATACCACAGCTAAAAGTGTCACCACTAATATTATAGTGACAAAAAGTGCGGAAATAAAAGCAGGAGCATTGTTTACGGTGGTTGAAAGTCCCTTAGGAAGATCTTTTGTTAGCGGGACGTAATCCTTTTTTTGAGCAAGGGCCGTGAGCGCACTGCCGGTGAGTTGTAAAAAGTTAATAAGCATGGTGTTTAGAAAGTGTTTTCAAGGTTAAGCGTCCAAAGTGTTAAATCTTTTTTATTTACAAAAAGTAAGTACTTATTATCCGAACTTGTATTGGGGGTAATGATATCAAGAGAAAGTTCTGGCGTGTGTAGAACTGTATATTCAGTAGTTTCTAAGTTGTAGAGTCCTATTGCATCTTCTGAAGAGTAAACACCCTGATACCACGTGTCAGGAAGTTGTGTGTTTGGGATATTTTTAGGAACACCGCACACCGCATAATCCCCACCCGTTGTTACAAAGGTGCATTTTTCTGGAAAAGTTGCTGGTGAAAGGGGTGTGGTTTCCCCTGTTCCTCTATTAAATGAAGAAAGAGAAATTCGATTGCCCGCTGTTTCAGAAAAGAGTGTGTGTGAAGAGTTTGTATTTGTTGTGAGGCCACGAATACCATTGAGCTCTTTTGTAACAGAACCAGAAAGACTATAGCTATATCCGTATCCGGGGGTTTGGGCAGAGGCTTTTGAGGTAACAAAAATATTTTGAGTATCTATCCAGTCAAGCAACCATTCTTTACCCGTCAGAGTAAAATCCGCAGTACCTATGTTTGCAGGATCACCAACAGCAACAGAGCTAGAGCTCAGAAGAGCAACTGATTGTTGATCTGGAGAAATGTCGATGTGTGAAATGTTATCTGGTAAAAAGGTGGTAACAACTTCTTTTGTGACAGCGGTACTTGTTCCTGTTGGATCAATAAGGTTAATGTATGTTGTCTTGATAATGTTGTTATCTAACTGTTGGTAGAGTACTCCGTTTCCATTTTTAAGCCATAATGCATTATATACTTGCGGTATGGTTGTGTTCGAGACCTTTTCAGTACTGAAAGATAATAAGTCGGCATCGTATATATGGCCAGTTCCCCTGTCGACATAGCGCACTGTTGTTGTGCTAATAAATGTAGCTCCAGAGATGGGGGTTGTGGTGATTTGTCGCAGTGTTGGCAGGATCACAGATCTGTCTTGTGAGCTTGTGTTAAGATTCGCATCCGTGTTTCCTTGGCCGAAGCTCGGTGTTTCATTTGAGCCGCCAAAGTTTAAAAACCCAAAAATTCCACCACGCTCCTCATTTAGCTCGCCGTTTAGCGAGGGTTGGTTGTCTTGAGTAAAATAAATACGAATACCAAGAGCAATTGCTACTAAAGCAAGAAGTATTATTATGAGTATAAGTATTTTTTTGAACATATTACTGTTGACCAAAGATTAGATTAATTCGGGCAGAACGTGCATCTTGAAGTATGTTCCCTAAGTTTGAGGCTTGTGTATAAATAGAAGCTTTTCCTGAAGAATTATTTTCATTTCGAAAAGTGATAGTGTTGCCGTTTTCGTTCCCTGAAACTTGAGCCTCATTAAGTTTCCAAGAAATCAGCACCGGAGTTTTTTTTGAGAAAAAGTAAGGGCTTGCTTGAAGGGTTATTTCGTTTTCAGGGAGTGTAAAGCTTGAGGCAAGAGCGTTGTTATACAGAGTTCCGTATAAAGAGCTATTTTCGTACACCAAGAGGGCTGGGTTGGCAAAAGGAGCAGATGCTGTGCCTCGTGCGGTTGGCCCGATGCCCGAAGTGGGACGAACCTCCACTGTGATTTGAGATGATGTGGGTAAAAAACCAGTCTCCAAAAGGAAAGAGTTTTTGCCAATGCCTGACTGTCCTTGGGCAACACTACCTCCTGTTTTCCACAAAAACTCAAGTTGTGAGTTCGTCAACTTAGTGCCGTTAGAATTAACCACATGTGGTTGCGCGTAGAAGACTATGTCTGATTGATTTGTAAGTAAAGCTTTTCCTTTATAAAAAGGAGGGACGGTTGTTTGTGCTTCATAAAAAATATCAACAGAACTAGGAATGATGACCGTTGTTTCAGAAAGTGTGACTCCGTTTGCTAAGGTTCCTTGGACACCTAGTGTGTAACGAGAACCTAAGTTGCCAACAGTAAAGCTCGTACTATCTGTCCCCTGACCAATTACCTGTCCATTAAGTGTCCACACAACAGTATTTTTTTGTAAGGTTGCTCCGTATACAGCCGCTCTTGCAGACACTGTTTGGTTTGGTGAGGGATTTGTGGGGCTGAGGGTTATCTCAAAATTTGTAAGACTATAGGGACTTGGTAATGTGTCAGCATAGTTTTGGCCGAAAACAAAAATCGGTACAAAAACAAAGAGAATGCTTGCTAGAAAGCTAATTTTCATTATGTATAGTATAACGTAAACAATACAAAACAAGAATTATTTTTTACCCACAGCTTTGGTTGGTTTGGCGACCATCTTTTTAACGTTCTTACTAACACTTAGCTTACCAATAGTATTGTTTGCCCATCCAACAATACGGCTATTCGGATTTCTGTCTTCAAGAATAACGAGGAATACGCCAATTGTTTTAAGTGGCAACGCTCCTACATAAGGTAGAGCTTCACCAAGGGTTGCAAAGGTGTCGTAGGTTCCTTTGACGCCCTTAAGTCCAAAATAAAAACGCGTTATTAGCCCAAGGAAATCCAAAATAAAGAAGTCGTCAAGGAGAAATATTACCAAAATAATTCCAATAATATCGAGAATAAGGGAATAGATAAATAATATAACCGCAATAATTATATGTATCTTAGGTTCATGTTTCATTATGATTGCTCTTCAAGCTCCTTCTTCGCATTCTTGATAGAGAGAATTTGGGATGGATCAGAGGTGATAATTTGATCTTCTGTGTATGACGCAATAATCTTGATTGCTACATGTTTGAGGCCCGCAAAGAAGATACCCTCCCCCACCTGAGACTCAAGCAGAAGATATTTTTCTTCATCCGTGAGGTTGAACACTTCCTGTAATTTATCAACGGTAGTTGGTGATTGTTTCAAGAGGAGTTGCATTGATGAGTTCGTGATAATAGGAAGTCCATACGGAGAGTTGAGGAAGTCTCCCACGTCTTGTGTGATGGTGGCAAGCCCTAGATAGTATTTTCGCCCTCGTTTTGCAAGTCCAAGGAGGAAAGATGCGGTGTCTTCTGATTTCATCATCCACCATGCCTCGTCGATAACAAGTAGTCTCTTTTTAAGTTCCTTCCTAATAATGTTCCAAATGAAGTGAGTAACAATATACATTGCCACCGGCTTGAGCTCATCCTCCATGTCTCTGATTGAGAAAACAATGAATTTCTTATCGAGGTCAATATTTGTTGGCTTGTTGATAAATCCTGCCCAGGTACCTTTGGTGTACTTAGTAAGACGTTGTGCCAGCGACTCCCCTCCTTCCATACCAGAGAGCACGAGTTCAAAATCAGAAAGAAGAGGTGCATCTATGTCGGAGAAGTCTGAATCAGGAGTAATATCTTTGAGGGCATACGTCTCCGTGATTGCTCGGTCAATGATTGCATCTTCCTCTGCGCTTAAGCCTCCAAGCATGATGCGGAAAAGTCCGACAAGTGAAATGATGTTGGTACGAAGGACGTTTGCAGGAGCCTCATCTTCTCGTGGCATAGGAAGGTCAAACGGGTTGATGTGGTAGCTAGAATTAAGAGAAATTTGGAAGAAACGCCCTCCTACTGCCTCTGCCATGTACTCATACTCGTTTTCAGGATCAATGACAATAATTTCTGTCTCGAACATGAGAGACCTAAGAAGTTCTAGTTTTGTTTGGTATGACTTACCTGAGCCAGATTTTGCGAAGGTGATAGAGTTGTAGTTTTCGAGGCTGTAGCGATCAAAAAGCACAAGGCTTGAGTTGTGTCGGTTGATTCCATACAAAATCCCCCTGTCTGAAGTCAGGTCAAACGAAATAAAAGGAAAAAGACTTGAAAGTGGTGAGGAGTTTAGTTTTGTGTGGATGCTAAGAATATCGGTCCCTATAGGCATAACACTACGAAAAGCTTCTTCTTGTTGAAAGAGTGCTGGTTTTACGTACACAAGTTTTGATTCAAGAATTGACTTTATCTCAGACTCCACCTTATTGAGCTCATCCTCACTATCGGCATAGATTGAGATGTACAAACCAACATCAAAGAGCCTCTCTTGTGCTTGTTGTAGTTTATCTCTAAGGTCTTCAAGGTCTTGATAGGCAGTGTCAAGCTTAGGATCACGTACCATACCCTTAGCTTCCCTTTCATGTATTTGACTTTGAATTTCAGCAACCTTCTTTTGAAACTTTCTAAGGACTTGAGATGTTTCAACAGGGTGTACAAAAAGAGAAATATCAAACATCTTATCGAGATTAATGATTGGTGAAAACCAACTCTCTGCCAAGTATCGAGGATAAGAGATAACAAAAAAACTACGAGTCACCTTGTCTCCTAGGTGTAGCTCTCGAGGGGTTACTTTGAGAGCGCTGGGTGCAATAATGTCTCGCAATTCAAGCACGTTTGCCTCGTAAATATTCTGAGGCATGATCCCGCTTAAGTCAGCACTATCTTTCTTATCTTTCTTTTTTAAAAAATCAAAAACTCCCATAACTATTGTAATTTAATTGGTTTTTCTGTATCACCTGGGTTGAATAACTTATAAAACAACTCAGTCACCTCTTCTGTTCCGAGTCGTGCAACACGCACTCCAGAACGAACAAGTCCCTGCTCTACAATAGCGAGGCGCTGTTCAAGCTGTGTTCGGTTTTCTTCGAAAGAAAAATTAGCTGCTTCTTTCTTACTTTTCTCTTCTTTGTTCTTTTTAAAAAAGCCAGATACCCCTCTTTTTTTTCCTGAAAGCATTGCTCCTGTGTATGGAACAATGATAAAAAAGTTCTTTGTCATGATGCTGGTGTCATCAGTAAATTTTTTAATAAAACCAATATATTCTTGGGTTTGTATTTTCATCAGGTCATTAATCTGCTCTTTCTGTCTTTCTTCGAGGAGTGCAAGATATGGTCGAATATCGAGTCGCCGTGATTGGATGAAAATTTGTATTGTAAAATCAAGACCATTAAGGAAGTTTTGAAATTGATACAAAATAGAGGCTCGCTCCTCCTCTGATTTAAGTGCAAAGTTTACAGAAGAAGCCATGATGATGGATCGTAATGAACCATCTTTCAAAACAACAACACCATCGCGAATTTCTTTGATAGGAACAAAGTCTTGGGTTGATTGTGCTGCAGACATACAATATATTATAACGCACTACGTGCTGTTAGATACCCACAGGAACCCCTATCTCTCTGTTGTCGGATTATTCTGCTCTTTGACGTCGAGATTCCAGGTCATATCTTTTAGCTTACTGTCCGAAAGTTTTGGGACAAGCAGTTCAGATTGTTCTCGTGTGCCAAACTTTGTTTCCTCAACTTTTTTAGGTTCCTTGTGCCAGATATAGAGACGCTTACTGATCATGTATTTGAAAAATGCTTCCACCATGGCGATGAAGGGTCTGTTATTCACCTTGTAAAAAGCAAGTGCAGCACCAAAAATGAGAATAGGAATAGAAAGAATAACTGCAATGAACGTTGGTAAGAGGCTAAAAAGAACAGCAACCATACCTCCTGCTCCTGCAAGATAAATAAACTGCTTCAAAGTCAATGGTCCAAAGATTTTATCTTCAAACTCGATAAATTGTGGTACTTGGAATCGCATAGGGTATAGGCTTTAGGTTCTAGGCAATAGGCGCTAGTTTGGTAATCATGGTGTTTAGCATCTTCATAACCTCTTCAAGAAGTTTATCTACTTCAGTATAATCTAAATTTTTTGTTTTAACGAGTTGTCTTGAGATGGTTATTTGTGTTTCCAGCTCACCTCCAGAAGCAAAGGCTATAAAAAAGAATTGTCGACATTCTTTTTTGCCTCCCCGAAGCTTCCCTTCTGCGATATTTGATGCTATTGATACGGCGGCACGACGCATTTGTGATGTTAGTCCAAACAGTTCTTCTTTAGGAAATTTTTCAGTAAGTTTGTACATGGCGACACTTAGCTGTATCGATTTTTTCCAAACGATAAGATCTTTGTATGTATTCATGGGATAATTTTTGCTTTTTTCTAAAGCCTAGCGCCTAATTCCTAGAGCCTAGTTTACTGGTTCTCTGTAAGGGTCGCTCTCTCCATAGTGTGGAGATGGAGGAGTCGTTCCTTCTGTTCCTGTAGAACCTCCTAATTTTGAGGTTATGGGATTGAATGTGTGCGGCTGGGTCTTTGCTTCCCTTTCTGTTTTCTCGGCTTCTTCCGGATGCTCAATACTATTAATGAGTGAGTTTTTGCCAAGGACTGTTGTTTCTTCAATTTCTTTTTCCTCAGGAATAACCTCGACACCAGCCTGACTCTCGTTTGTTTGAGGTATTTGCTGGGGCGTCTCTTCGGTTGGTGTGTTGTATAGCGTGGACTCAGAACTTGGGGACGTTTTTTGGTGTTCTGCAGAAGGTGTCATGTTTGGCGTCTCTATGGACTCGATTTTTTTGTCGATGTTGTTGCATATTTCTGAGATCCTCTGTCTTACTTCCTGTGGGATGGTTTCAAGAATTTCTTCAGTGATCAGTGTTGATATGGGTCCTGGTAAGGTTAGTAGAGTATCTTTGATTTGCTGAGCGAGTTCCTTTTCATCCTGCATTGCTAAGAGATATAAGAATACTTCAAATTTCACCCCTTCTGATTGTTCAGCTGTAAGAGAGTGTTTTGTGAGAATCGTTTGGATAACAGTCGTCCATTGGTCATTGTTAATATACTCTTGGATTTCTTGTGGGAGTCCTTTAAGTCGCTTTGCAATTGTTTCGATTGAATTAGTCATGTGTTTTATGTTGAAGATGTGGTTGTTGGGTCTGCGGGTGTCGGTGTGGTTGTAGTGTCTGTGGTGTCTTCATCTTTAATCTCACCAGACTTTTTCATAACTTCGTCAACCATGTCTTTAACACTTTTCCCTTTTAAATCTTTTTCAATAGCAGATTTCTGTGCAGCGACATCAGACTTGGTCTGGAGTCTGATTGCACGTTGGAAAACGTTTCGATTACCCACCTCTTCTGCATAACGCTGCTTTCTTTTCTTTTCAATGCTTTCTTGTAAGAATTTTGTTTTAGCAAGACTTTCTATTCTTTCATCGTAAACTTTTTTGTTTTCATTGGGGAGCTGTGCGTATGTATTTCGCGCTCGTTTCTTTGCTTCCTCAAGATCAACACCCTTTAGTTCATCGAGACGACTTGAGGCTTTTTCCCGTACTTCAGCTGATGTGCGCGTGTTTTGTTCGACAGTGTTTTTGCTTTCTTGGAGTTTACCCCGAGCGTCTTTTAGTAATTGATCGGCATCGGCTCTTTTCTGCTTCACTGCGTCGAGCCTTTGTTGGCCCTTTTGATCTAGTGTGTTTTGTAATTCTTTTTCAGCATTCGCCGCTTCTCTTTCTAGGCGCTGCAGGGTATTTTCTTCATTTGTGAGGGCTTGTATGGCCTGAACTTTCTTTTCTGGACTTTGAATATTATTTATTTGAGCACGTTGATTTTGGATATTTTCTTTTAGACTTTCGATCTGTGTTTCCTTTTGGTTTATCTTCGTCTTCATGTCCTTAGTTTCTTGCGTGTCTAAGGTTTCTTGCTCAAGATCGTATGCTTCACTCTTTAGATCAGCCGCTTGTTGAGCTTTTTCCTGTGCTTCTGTCTGCAGGTCTTGTACGACCTGACTACTTTCTGCTTCTTGTACCGCTTGTGTATGTTGTGCATCAGCACGTGCCTTTTGTTGTTCTGCTTCTAGGAATTCTTCGGGTTTTGTTTCAAAGGCTTTTATTCTTTCTTTTGTTCTCTTATTAGCTTCCTCTTGGCGCTTCTGTCTTTGTTGTACGAGACCACCATCTTTGGTGCCCTTTCCTACAAGATCAGTTTTACCACCACCAAGACCTTGAGAAATAGCACTTGCTAAGCCTCCAGCACCTTTTGCTGTCTTTGTGTTGCGAGCGTCAAAGCTAGAAGTTGCAACAACTGCTCCAGCGTTTCTTCCAAACTGTGCACTTGTTCGAGCAAGGAACGCGCCTGGTCCTTTTTTACCTTTATTTTTCTCAACAATATCTCCAAGTGTTTTGGATCTCGCAAGTCCGCCACCCAACCGTCCTGCTGTTTGTCTTCCTGCAAAAGCAGCTCCTCCAAACACAGCGGCAGTTCCTGCCTTTGTTGCCCAGTCTCCTCCTGCTGCTCCGGCTTTCTTGGAGATAACAAGCGTACCAATGAGAAATGCAAAGACAATAAAAATCGAAACAAGAGAAGCTGTTTGTGTTGCAGATCCAGAGAAGAGTGCAGAGGCTAATCCTCCAGTTACTCCCTCGCCTACATTAACCAATACAAGGTTGATTCCTTTATTGAGAGAATCCGCGACCTCAATGGTAATAATCATTAAGAGCATAAACACCGGCGCAAAGACGGCTTGGTCTGAAAGAGCTGCCCACCATTTTTTAGATGTTCCTGCTGTTTGTGGTAATATCATTGCCACAAAAGCAATAGGTGCTGTTATCATTAAGAAAATAATAACTACGAAACGAGTAAGAAAAAGGAAGGCAGCTATGAAGAGAACAAGGGCTGCGGTCATGAGGATGATGACTCCCCCGATGACTCGAGGTAAATAGGCAAATATATTACCTCCAGAGGCGATAGAAAAAGACTCGACTGTTTTTCCTGCAGCATCAGAGCTGTTTTTTGCTCCTTCCACGTCATACAGTGTGGTCAGTTTAAGTTTTTCATACAACACTCCTGAAAGACCGTTGTCGATATCGGTAATGGTTCCGCTTGGTGCTTGTTCAGCAATTTGGTTGTAGAGATTTAGAGTGAGTATATTCGAGGTGTCGACAATTATATTTGTAAAAAACAAACTAAAGTTTATAAGAAGGGCGGCGATAATGACTCGGGTAAGAGTTTTTCCTGTATTAAGATTGAGCTCAAGAATGGTTGCAACAGCTATATAGAGCAAGATAAATATGAAGACAATATTAGCCAAATCTCTAAAAATACCCCATGCGTCGTTAATAACAGGCATAGCATCAACAAGTTGACTCATGTTTACAACGGTAA
>Ga0306869_1000579_pt1 | contig 16446 bp, 17 predicted proteins | sample AntRauTorckE6833_FD_190421 | JGI IMG/M metagenome (GOLD analysis project Ga0306869, IMG submission 190421) | Saline lake microbial communities from Rauer Islands, Antarctica - Metagenome Torckler E6 #833 (v2) (version 2) | ecosystem: Environmental > Aquatic > Non-marine Saline and Alkaline >... | reverse complement strand
TAAAATGTACCCAAAACCAAGAACCATAATCTTTTATAATTACAGAAAATATACCGCTGGATTCTAAACTAATATTAGATCTCATTAAGTTATGATAACTATTAGTCCAAATCAAAATAATAGTAAAGAATATCAAAAATATACTTACATTATGCGAAATTACTTGACCCAAATTGAAGGAAGGCAGGAACAGGCTTTGCGTGAGCATAGGGGGATATTGAAGGCTATAATTGAAAGAGATAAAGAAATGGCTATCAAATTGTCTTGTCAACACTCTGAAAGTAGTAAGAATGCATTACTTAATAAGATTAATTTAAAGGATGATTCTAAATCTTAATATATTTATGTATAGAGTGAAATTAGGTGTCCTGAACACTGTATACAGTGTTCAGGACACACTTAAAATGTATACAGAATACTGTATAATTAATCCTTTTAAGGAGGTGGTTTGTACATAAAAATACAATATATTTACAAAGGTGGTTTCAGTTATCTTTAATTAAAAAAGGGGGAAAATTATGAAAAAAACTATTATTTCGTTAGTTCTTACAGTATGCTTGATTATGGCTTTTGCTGGCATGACTTTGGCTTCAGATTATCCATCAGGACCAATTACCATGATAGCACCATCGGGTGCAGGTGGTGGTTGGGATACAACTATTAGAAGTGTTGCTAAGGTTTTAGAAGATCAGGATTTAGTAGATGTTCCCTTGCCTGTTGTTAATAAAAGTGGTGCAGGTGGTGGAATTGCCTTGTCCTATCTTCAAGATAAAGAAGGAGAGGCAAAAAATATAGTAGTATATTCTCCACCTCTTTTACTGATTAATTTGACAGGACAGACTCCTTATAGTTATAAGGATCTTACTCCTATTGCAAAGCTGATTGAAGATTATGGCATCTTTGCAGTCGCCGATGATTCCAAATATGAAAACATAGATCAAGTTATGGAACAGTTGAAAGAGGATCCAGGTTCGATTACTATTGCTGGTGCCTCTTCTCCCGGTAGTATGGATCATATCCAATTTTTAATTGCTGCAAAAGCTGCTGGAGTAACTAACCTAGACAAAATTAATTATATCAGTTTTCAGGAAGGTGAAGGTATCGCCAATGTATTAGGTGGTCATATTGATATGATTTCCACTGGATTGGCTGAAGTTGTAGGCTTATTAGAAAGTGGAGATGTTAGAGGATTAGCCGTTACATCAAAAGAAAGAATTGAAACTTCTCCTTTAAATAAGGTACCTACATTAAAAGAAGAAGGAATTGACGCAACATTTGTAAACTGAAGAGGACTCTTTGGTCCACCTAATATGCCGGAGGAAGCCCTCAACTTCTGGAGAAATAATTTAAAGAAAATGGTAAAAACTGATCAATGGAATCAGATTGCTAAGAACAATGGTTGGAACAAGGCCTTCATGGAACCTGATGAATTTTCTGATTTCCTAAAAAATGCAAATGAAGATTACAAAGGCATCCTTTCTGATATTGGTATGCTAGCAGAGTAAGCATTTTAGTATAAATAATAAGCCCGGGGTAGTTGCAAAAACTACTCCGGTTTAAATTTGGGAGGGTAGATCAAATGCAGGAGAAAAGAGATATGTATATTGGTATAATAGGTGCTATTTTAGGTGCTGTTTATGCTATTTTGGCTCTAAATATGTCTAGTGCTATGGTTGGGTCGGCCAGGGGACATACTTACCTACCACTTGGTGTAGGGGTTATCATGGTTGTGGTTGGTTTAATCTTATTTATTAAAAATTATAAAAAAGTTAAGGCAGTTGAAGGTAATATTGACACAACTCAAGATACAAGATCAGATGAGCCAAAACATTTTAAACTGATTGCAATCACTGTTGTTATGTCAGCACTATATGCTTATATATTTGATAGATTGGGTTATATCATTTCTACTAGTTTGTTTATTGGTATTATGTTGTTTATTTTACGAGGATTTAATAAATGGATTTCAAATATATTAATTGCTGTAGGATTCAGTTATTTTATATTTTATGTATTTGGTAACTTTTTACAGATATATCTACCTACACTTTAAACTAAGGGGGATACATAATGTTAGGTGATTTACTGGCAGGTTTTGTTAGAGCACTTTCATTTTCTAATTTAGGCTTTTTATTATTTGGTGGCACCTTGGGAACAATTCTGGGGATGTTACCTGGATTGGGTCCTGCAACTGGTGTAGCAGTCTTACTTCCATTAACATTTATTTTACCTCCAGATACAGCTATGATAACTCTTGCTGGAATATATTATGGAGCAATGTATGGTGGTTCACGTAGTTCAATTTTAATTAATACTCCAGGAGATGGGGCGGCTATTGCTGCTACTTTTGATGGTTATCCAATGACCGAAAAAGGTGAAGCAGAGTCTGCACTGGCCATGGCTGCAATTGCCTCATTTATTGGAGGAATTATCGCTGTTATTTTAATGGCATTTTTATCAAAACCTATAGCTAATTTTGCTATAAAATTTGGTTCAGGTGAGATGTTTGCCCTAATGATATTTGCCTTTTCAGCAACGGTGTCGATAACCCGGGGATCACCATTAAAGGGTTTAATGTCACTGATGTTTGGATTGATGATCTCTACAGTAGGGCAAGACTTACAGACGGGGGTATTTAGATATACTTTTGGAATGACTTCATTGCAGTCTGGCGTAGATTTTTTAATTGTAATTATTGGGGTTTATGCTATGGGTGAGGTTTTATACAATTTTGAGTTGATACATATTGCTGTTAAAAAAGTTCAGAAGACGTTTGGCAGAATATGGGTGACTATGGATCAATTTAAAAGATGTATTATCCCTATACTCAGATCAACGCCTATAGGTTTTATTATCGGAGTACTTCCCGGTTCTGGTGGGACCCTGGGTTCACTGGTGGCATATAATACAGAAAAGCAGATTAATAAAAATGGTGATCAATTTGGAAAAGGAGCTATTGAGGGTGTGGCAGCACCTGAGGCAGCAAATAATGCGGCTGCTACTGGGGCTTTAATCCCACTTTTAACCCTGGGTATACCTGGTTCAGGAACAACAGCAGTAATGCTGGGGGCATTGATGATGTTAGGTCTTAAACCTGGTCCTTTACTTTTTGAACAGCAGTCAGGGGTTGTTTGGGCCTTAATTGCCAGTATGATTATCGGAAATCTATTATTGGCGATTATAAATCTACCTTTTGCTGAGATATTGGTCAGGGTTCTGGCTGTTCCTAAGAAAATATTATTTACCTTAATAATAGGATTGGCATTTCTAGGAACATATACTTTCAATTACAATATCTTTGATCTATATATTTTAATTGTATTTGGAATTATTGGTTATTTGATGAAAAAGTTTGATATGCCTATTACACCAATGATCTTGGCTGTTATTATTGGTGGTAAGACTGAAAATATTTTCCGGAGAGCATTACAGATAAGTCGAGGAAATATTGGTATCTTTTTTGATTCCTGGATTTCTATTATATTATGGGGGCTGGCTATCTTATCTGCCTCATATCCGTTTGTTATTTCCTACTTTAAGAATAAAAAAGAATCATCAAAAGAGAGCTAAGGTGAATAATAATGGGAATGTGGTATGATCAATATCAAACTGAATATATCGATCCTGCTCATGATGAAATAGAGCCAATTATTGAATTCTTAAATAATTTTGGAATGCATTATGAAAAAGATATTGAAAAAACTATCGTAATTAAGAAAGAAGATGAAATAATTGCTACTGGTTCTTACAGTTATAATGTAATTAAAGCAATTGCTATTGACCGGGATTATCATGGTCAGGGGTTGTTAAATACTATTGTTACATTGCTGAGAAAGATGATTAATCAACAGAACAGTCAAAAGGTATTTGTATATACCCAAAAAAAAGAGGCAGCTAAATTTAAATCTTTGGGCTTTTCAGAGATTTCCTCTTTGGGTTCTTATCCAGTTTTATTAGAGGATGCCATTGATGGTGTTGAACAGTTTAGTAATAATTTAAAGAACAGAGTTATGGATAAATTTGAAAAGAACTGGGGGTCAGCTGAACTGGGGGCTTATCAAACTGCGGCACTAGTGGTAAATTGCAATCCTATAACTAGAGGGCATCTGTATTTAATAAAAAAAGCCGCTCGGGAGAATGATATAGTATTGGTTTTTGTGGTCAGTGAAGATCGTTCTCTTTTTCCAACCCAGGTTAGATATGGATTGGTAAAAGAGGCTACCCGTAACTATGATAATATAATTATATTTAAGGGAGGGGAATACATTCTTTCCCATGCCACCTTTCCCAGTTATTTTATTGGGCCTGATAGTGAAAGTAAATTAAACAGAATCTATGCTGAATTAGATGTTAAGGTCTTTGGAGAATACATAGGTCAGCCATTAAATATTGATAGGCGATATGTCGGTTATGAGCCTTTTTCCCCTGTTACAGCAGCCTATAACCAGGCTCTAGAAAAGTATCTACCGCAATATAATATAGAGTTAAGAAAGATTGAAAGAAAAGAATATAAGGGAGAACCGATTAGTGCTTCTCGAGTTAGAAAATATATAAAAGAAAAGAAGTTAAAAAAGATTAGTCCTTTAGTTCCAGATGTTACTTTTGAATTTTTACAAAGACCAGAGGCTAAAAAAATTATCAGTAAAATAAGAAATACTGATTCCAGACATTAGGGAGGGATAATATGGAGATAAAGGAAAGAGCTTTTGCTGGCACCCTGGAATCTAGCGATATTATGATTACGGTAAAGCCAGAAGATAGTGGTATAAAAATAGATATTGAAAGTGATGTAGAACAACAATATGGTGATAACATTAAAAATGTTATTAAAAGAATTCTGGATAATTTAGAGGTTAGTAATGCTTACATTAAGGCAAATGACAAAGGTGCTCTTGACTATGCAATTAGGGCCAGAACTGAAACTGCTCTAATCAGGGCCAGTAAATAAAATAGCTGAGATTAGGAAAGGGGTTGATTGCTATTAGTAAACAACTAAGGAGAAGTATGTTATATTTACCTGGAAACAATCCGGGTATGCTACAGGATGCCCATGTATATGGGGCTGATTCCGTATTATTTGATTTAGAAGATTCGGTAGTAATCTCAGAGAAAGATGCTGCAAGAATTATGGTCAAAAATGCTTTGAAAAGTGTAGATTATGGCCGGGTAGAAGTTACTATAAGAATAAATCCTTTAGACACTGATTTTTCTCGCAAGGATATTGAGGAGATAGTCCCTGTACAACCGGATGCTTTACGCCTGCCCAAAAGTGAGTCTGCTAAACAGATAAAAAAAGTTGATAAATTGATTGAAAAAATTGAAAAGAAAAATAAGATTGAACAGGGTTCAATAAAGTTGATGCCGATGATTGAAACTGCAAAAGGAGTTAAAGATGTAGATGCTATAGCCAATGCTTCTTCCCGTAATGTAGCTCTGACGATAGGTGGAGAGGATCTGGCAACAGATTTAGGTGTCACGAGAACCAGGGGAGGGGAAGAAATATTTACTGCCCGTTCATTGATTGTAATGGCGGCTAAAGCAGCTGGGATTGATGCACTTGATACAATTTATAGTAATGTCAGTGATATTAAAGGGTTAGTTGATGAGACAAAGTTAATTAAAAAAATGGGTTTTTCAGGTAAGGCAGTTGTCCACCCCAGACAGATCAAACCAGTGCATAACGTATTTGCTCCCAGCGAAAAGAAGATAAAAGAAGCCAGAAAGATAGTTGAGGCTGCCCAGGAAGCTGAAGAAAAAGGACTGGGAGTAATTACTGTTAATGATAAAATGATTGATTATCCAATAGTTGATCGGGCCCAAAGAATATTGACATATGCAGAGATCACTGACAAATAGGAGGAGGTTTTTATCTTGGAAAATAAGGTTGGTCGCAACATTCCACAGGAAGTAGGATGTTATAGTAATCTTAAACCTTTTTCTGGAACATGGGAAAGAGATATAATAAATAGTAATGATAAATTAATTTCTCTTGATGATGTCCTGGACAAATTAGATATTAGGGATGGAATGACAATCTCATTTCACCATCATTTTAGAGAGGGAGATATCTTGTTAAATAAAATTCTGGATTTACTTTCTGAGAGAGGGATAAAGAATCTTACCCTGGCCCCGAGTTCACTGGGCAGTGTTCATTCAGAAATAATTAAACACATTAAAAATGGTGTTATTACCAAAATACATACCAGTGGTCTGCGTGGGCAACTGGGAGAAAAGGTTTCTCGTGGTTTAATGAAGGAACCCGTGATAATTAGGTCTCATGGAGGCAGAGCAGGAGCGGTTGAAACAGGTAGGTTAAAGATTGATATTGCTTTTATAGCTGCACCAACTGCAGATTATGCAGGAAATATAAGTGGTTCAGAGGGTCCTTCAGCCTGTGGTGCCCTGGGCTATGCTAGAGTTGATGCCAGAAATGCAGAAAAAGTGGTTGCGTTTACAGATAATTTAGTAGATTTTCCAGTCGACTCTATTTCCATTCCTCAGAGATTTGTTGACTATGTAGTAGAGGTAGATAAGATTGGTAATCCAGAAAAGATTGCCAGTGGGGCTCTGCGAAAAACCAGTACTATACCCCCGAAAAACATGCTAATAGCCGAAAAAGTTGCTGAAATTATTGGCTCTTCACGCTATTTTGAAGATAATTTTTCTCTCCAGACGGGATCTGGTACTGTTTCGCTGGCTACAATAGATATACTTAAAGATATGATGTCTAAACAAGAAATAAAGGGTAGTTTTATGATGGGGGGAATTACAGGGGGCCATGTTAGTCTATTAAAAGAGGGTTTGTTTGACAAAATATTTGATACTCAGACCTTTGACCTGGCTGCTGTTAAATCCATTGCTGAGAATAAAGATCATATAGAAATAGATGCAGGTGATTATGCTGACCCCTTTAATAAAGGACCACTGGTTAATAATCTTGATTTTGTTATTTTAAGTATTTTAGAAATTGATCTAGATTTTAACGCAAATGTGATTACAGGTTCTGATGGTATCTTCCGGGGTGCTTCAGGAGGACATAGTGATACTGCGGCAGGTTCGAATGTAAGTATTGTGGTTGCACCTTCAGTAAGGGGTAGAATACCAACTATTAAGGATTCTGTAACCAATGTAGTAACCCCTGGTTCAGATATTGATATACTGGTTACTGAGCGTGGAGTCTCCATTAACCCTCATCGAGAGGATCTAAAAGAAGATATTATTAATAATACTGACCTAGACGTAATGGAAATTGAAGAACTACAAGAAAAGGTGGAGAAATTAACTGGTAAACCTAAACCTATAGAGTTTAAAGATAATATTGTAGGATTGATTGAATATCGTGATGGCACTATTATTGATGTAGTAAGAGAGGTTAAATAATCAAAGGGGGTGTTTTCTCCCTCTTTGATTTATTTATAAAATTTAGATTAAGTGGGGATTTCATATGAGATCTATTTTAAAAGGTAGAGAAGAAAGAGTTAAAAAAAGAAGAGAATTTATAGAAGCCCATTCTGCTGATAGTTATATCTGTTTTACTATCAATATGCCGGGGAGTTCTAAAAATAATGAATTTACAAATCAATTATTTAATGAGGGTATAAGATGTATTAAAGAAGGGTTACACTCTTCAGATGTAAACTGGTTGGTAGATAGAAAAATAAAAAATCAGGCGGGTCCATTCTATTTAATTGCAGCAGAAGCCTCTCCTGTAGGAATCAAGAGATTAGCAATAAGGATAGAAGAAGATCATATAATGGGTAGATTTTTTGATATTGATATTTATGACCAAGCTGATGACGCAGTAAGCAGAAGTGACCTGGATTTAAGCCCCCGGAAGTGTCTGGTCTGTAATAATTATGCTAAAAAGTGTATTAGAGAAAAGAGCCATACATTTTTAGAAATCAAAGATAAAATAGAAAATAGTAAACAAGAATTTAGAGAAGAATATGATCTCTTTGTTGATATAATTTCAAAGGAAATAGAAAAAATTGCTTATCAAGCAGTCTTGAATGAAATTTTTACGACACCTAAACCTGGTCTGGTTGATAAATTGAATAATGGTTCACATGATGATATGGATATAGATACTTTTATCAATAGTTCTAAATCCATAAAAAAGTATTTCAAAGAATTTTTTCTCTGTGGTTTTAATATTGGAAATGAGATTAATTTTAATTATTTATCTCCATTAAGGCAGATTGGGAAAAAAGCAGAATATGATATGTTTACTACTACTGAAGGAGTTAATACTCAAAAGGGTATCATATTTTCTTTTGGTCTAATAATTGCTGCTTTAGGATGTTTATTTAATAATGGTGAAATTTATTCTAATCAATCAATATCCAGAAAGATAAGTGCAAAGGTTGCAGAATGGACAGCAGGTATAGTCCAGAGTGAATTAAAGATTAAAAAGCGGAAGGTTGTTAATGGAATTAGAACCTTCAAGGATACGAATAATTTAACTCATGGCCAGGAAATGTATTTAAAGTATGGTATAAGTGGTGCCCGAGGTGAAGCAGAGTCTGGTTTTGTAAAGGCTATAAACCATGGCTTACCGACATTAAGATATGCTATTGAAAAGGGTTTTGATCTTAACACTGCCTCTGTCCAGTCACTTTTGTCTTTAATAAGTAATGTAGATGATACAAATATTTTATATAGATCTAATTTAAATACTCTAAAAAAGGTAAAAAAAGAGGCAGATATGATTCTTAAAAAAGGAGGATTTATTACTAAATCAGGTAAAGACAGGTATTATAAATTTATTGATTTTATGACTGATAAAGACCTTAGTCCAGGTGGATCTGCTGACTTATTGGCTGTAACTCATCTTCTTTATCAAATAGATGATAATTTTTTAGAATTTATAGCAGATAAGAATTCATTGCTGCCTAAAACAATGGGGGTGAATGGTTAGGTGACACAAAATGTATTTTTGATTAGTCTGGTGGGGATATCTGTTGTTTTTAGTTTTCTGATATTTCTCTTTGTGATAATGAAGTTATTTAAGTACTTTTCTATGGATAAAGAGAACAAGAAACAAAATGTTAAAGATGATTTGGGAAACAAGAAGAATCAAGCAAGCCAAAATGTGCAAGAAGAAGAAGAGATTGCAGCAATCATTACTTCTTTAGCAAGTAAAGATCATTTTAATGGTGGAAGAATTTATATCAATAAAAGGAGGTAGTCTTGATGAAAAAATATATTGTAGAGGTTAATAACAATGAATATGAAGTATTGATTAAAGAAGAAAGTGAAATAGATACTATACCTGCTAAAGATAAAACAGAAAAGACTATTGAAAGGGATAAAAGCCAGGCTACAGCTGGTACAACTACTGAAAACGGTAAAAATGAACAAAAAACAGCTAAAACTGAGAGAACAAATAAAGGAGTAAATCCAGCCGGCCAAAAAGCTGTTGAGGCCCCGATGTCAGGTAGAATATTATCTATCAGGGTTAATCAAGGGGATAATGTAAATAAAGATCAGGTATTGATGACTATAGAGGCCATGAAGATGGAGACCGAGATTGTTGCCCCTGCCAGTGGTGAATTGGTAAATATACTGGTTGATGAAGGTAGCAAATGTAAACAGGGGGATAAACTGGCCTTAATCAAAGAGACTGGTGGTAAGTAATGTATCCAACCCTGTTAAAAGGATTGATTACAGAATCGGGCTTTTATAATCTAACAATTGAGCAGTTTGTTATGTTTGTGATTGCTGGGGTATTGATCTATCTGGCAATTAACAAAAAATATGAACCATTATTACTTATACCGATTGGAGTAGGAATGATATTAACCAATCTTCCAATGGCTAATCTGATGGAAGAAGGTGGACTGTTATATTATATATATACAGGAATAGATATTGGTGTATACCCTCCCTTGATCTTTCTAGGAGTGGGGGCGATGACAGATTTTGGCCCACTTATTGCCAATCCCAAAAGTATACTCTTGGGGGCAAGTGCCCAGGTGGGAATCTTCTTTACCTTGATAAGTGCTCATTTCCTTAATTTCACGCTCCCTGAGGCTGCTTCAACCTCAATCATCGGTGGAGCAGATGGTCCAACAGCTATCTTTCTAACCTCAAAACTGGCTCCGGAGCTTCTGGGAGCAGTGGCTATAGCAGCTTATTCCTATATGGCCCTGGTACCTATTATTCAGCCACCTATAATGAGATGGCTGACTACAAAAGAAGAACGAAAGATAGAGATGGTCCAGTTGAGGGAAGTATCTAAACTGGAAAAGATACTCTTTGCCCTTATAGTAATGGTTCTGGGTATACTTGTTATTCCATCAGCCGGAGCATTATTAGGGACATTGATGTTCGGGAATCTCCTTAAAGAGAGTGGTGTGACTGAAAGGTTGGCTGAGACAGCCAGAAATTCCATGACCAATATAATAACAATTTTTTTGGGAATAAGTGTTGGAGCCAAGGCCCAGGGGGAGTTGTTTTTAACCTGGCAGACGATAATGATAGTCGGACTTGGTCTGGCTGCATTTGCTATAGGGACAATCAGTGGGGTGCTTTTTGCTAAGTTGATGAACAAATTTAGTGGTTCTAAGATAAATCCCCTTATCGGTTCAGCTGGAGTATCAGCAGTTCCCATGGCAGCCCGGGTTAGTCAGAAAGTTGGCCAGGAAGCCAATCCAGGAAATTATTTATTGATGCATGCCATGGGCCCCAATGTAGCTGGAGTTTTGGGATCAGCAATTGCCGCTGGTGTATTATTAACCCTGGTAGGTTAGCTTCATAACTCTTGAAGTTAATTTAATAGAGTCCAGGGATTTATGGTTACTTTGACCCAGCTATAAAATTAGTGACACTTAGCCATCGGCTTGAGTGAGTTAAGCTTCAGTATTTTTGATGTTTAATTAAGCGAATCAGTAGTAATCAATTTATCAGTATATAAATATATAGTTGTAGTAAAAGTATTTGGAGAGGGATAATTTAGAATAGGAGGGTAAAGATGGAGGTAAAGATTACGGAAACAATTTTAAGAGATGCCCATCAGTCATTACTGTCAACCAGGATGAAAACAGAAGATATGATAGAGGTATTAGATGACCTGGATCAGGTAGGATATCATTCAATGGAAATGTGGGGTGGAGCTACATTTGATAGCTGCCTTCGCTATCTTGATGAAGACCCCTGGGTTAGGTTGAGAAAGATTAATCTCAGGGCCAAAAACACCAAATTGCAGATGTTGCTTCGAGGGCAGAATATCCTGGGGTACCGCCATTACCCAGATGATGTACTGGAGAAATTTGTTGAGAAATCAATTGATAATGGGATAGATATTGTAAGAATTTTTGATGCCCTAAATGATGTCAATAATATGAAAAAAGCAATTGAGTTCACAAAAAAATATAATGGACATGCCCAGGGGACAATAGTATATACCACAAGCCCTATACATGATATTGACCATTATGTAGAGACAGCACAAAAGCTAGAAAAACTAGGGTCAGATTCACTCTGTTTAAAAGATATGGCAGGATTGCTTACCCCATACAGGTCATATGAGCTGATTAAAAGGTTGAAAGAAGAGACAGATCTCCCCATTCAACTACATAGCCATAATACAAGTGGGATGGCAGCAATGACCTATCTTAAGGCAGTTGAGGCAGGGGTTGATGTGATAGATACTGCACTTTCCGCTCTGGCATCTGGGACATCTCAGCCTTCTACCGAGTCAATGGTGGCTTCATTGGAGGGTACAGAATATGATACTGGTATTGACCTTGGTCAGGTTGTAGCGATTTCAGGTCATTTCCGGGAGGTTAAGAAAAAGTATAAAGAATTTCAGGGTTCATTTGCCACTGATCCCAGGGTAATAACCAATCAGATCCCCGGTGGTATGCTCTCTAACCTGCGCAGTCAGCTTAAAGCTCAGGGTATGTTTGATAAATATGATGAGGTATTGGAAGAGGTACCAAGGGTAAGAAAAGATCTCGGTTATCCTCCCCTCGTTACCCCAACCAGTCAGATAACAGGTACCCAGGCAGTCTTTAATGTAATAAAAGGGGAAAGATATGAACTGGTCTCCCGTGAGACAAAGGATTATGTAAAAGGAATGTATGGTAGCCCACCGGGAGAGATCAATCCAGAGCTCAAAGAAAAGCTGTTGGGTGATGAAAAACCGATTAAAGGCCGTCCAGCAGATCATCTGGAACCACAATTTGAAAAGACCCTGGAAAAGATAAAGGATATGGTTACAAAAGAAGAGGATGTACTATCATATATACTCTTCCCTGATGTAGCGGAAAAATTCCTTAAAAAACACTATATGTAGAAATATCGCTATGTAAGGATAAGCTATATCAGATACACTTACATAGCAAGCTAAATATGGCTATATATTACCTGTCTCAATCAAAATTCTGAATGAGACAGGTTTTATTATTTAAGCGTTTTTCATTATTGTTCTCGAATTTAGGTACAAACAAGCCCTACAGTAAAAATAATATCTAAAAAATGTTTAGTTTAGACGAAATAGTAACAATTTAAATAATAATACTTTATTTCCAATATATAACACTAAAATAAGATACACTACTCCCGAAGTGTGGATAACTCTTTCTACAGCAGTTCTTTTATTGTAGAACTTTTTCCATGATTTTGAGCTTCTGTAAGGCAAGGAAACAAGGCGATAGTTTTCTGAAGGCGTTGTTTTTACCACCAGACCATAATCGGAATCAGAACACCATTTTTGACTATGGCAGCATTTCAGATTCCCTGTTGTATGAGTGAATCTAAATTTATTGTAATTACCGTCATGCCTCCAATAAACCATCTTATACCCTCCACTACATTGTGGGGTGTATTGGAAATCATCAAAACCAACTGGTGGAGTTTGCATGTTTCTCTTGTTCAATGGAGTTATGGCCTGGCCATCATATTTCTCAACTACGGTTTTATATATTTCGGTTACATCATAACCTTTATCCATTAACCAATATTATGGTTTTTGGTTAAAGAACGAATGTGTATCTTTTATTAAAGGTAGTGCGTTTTTTGAGTCTGCTTCATTGGCTGGGGTCAACTTGAATTTAATTGGTATTTTAGCTTTGACATCACAAGCAATATGGAGTTTGAAACCAAACCATTTTATCACATTATAATTACTGACATTTTTGGCTCCCCAGTCTGCTCTATTGGGATCTGATTTATCTATCCTGATACCCTCGATTTGCATGGCGATAAGAGCTCTAACAATATTGGCTTTATTATAACCATCAGCACCTTTGTTAAAATTATTGGTCAAAATCTTAACAGCAGGATAAACATTTAATTCTTTGAAAATGTAATGATATTTTGTTTTTGGCTCAAGATCTAAATTTCTTGCAGGGAAAACATGGGTTACTGTTAAATATAGTTAATAGTGGCTTTACCCCTTTCTGTGTTATGGTTTGTCACTATTAACATTCTAGAAAGTTGGGGTGACGCCCTTTTTATATTCTCAGGATTACTATGAATTCAACTGCTCAGAATTATGAAAAACGTTTAATTAATAAAAGGGATATGGTTTTTTCATCTTAATCATAATTGGAGTTATTGATATGTAACTATTATGAAACTTTGATATTTCATAATAATTGTATATCTAATTAATAATATGAGGTATATGATGAAGCTGGGGTTGATGTTGATGATCTTGATTTTGCTGAAGTACATGATTGTTTCACTATTGCTGAGTTGCTTTCATATGAAGCCCTAGGCCTAGCTAAAGATGGTAATGGTAGAGAAGCTTGTTCAAATTTAGAATGTTGATCTAAATCATATTTTTAATTTTGGTTGAGGGGTTTATGAGAATAACCCCTTAACATATTTTGAGTTGTCACTTTTAACAGTTTCAGCAGGCCCTTGTGTAACAATTTTACCATCTTTTAAGACTACCAAATTATCAGCCAGGTCTAGTGCATCATCTTTGTCATGAGAAACGAAGACTGTTGTTACTCCAGCTTTTTTTAAAATTTTCTTCAAGTCATTTCTAATGGTAGACTTTAAATTGGCGTCAAGGTTACTGAAGGGTTCATCTAACAATATAAGAGCTGGGTCAATTGCCAGGGCTCTAGCAAGGGCAACTCTCTGCTGTTGGCCACCACTAATCTGGTGAGGATATCTTTCTTTTAAATCTTTTAAGTCTATTAATTCTAGTAATTGATTGAGTTTCTTTTTTTTCTTACGTCCAGTCTCCTTAACTCCAAACAAGATATTTTCCGCAAGATTCATATGAGGAAATAAGGCATAATCTTGAAAAACCATTCCCACCCCTCTTTTTTCAGGGGGGATAAATGTATTCTGACCAACAATAACTTGACCCTTGTATTTTATAAACCCTTTTTTGGGTTTTTCTAGGCCTGAAATTAATCTTAAAATAGTGCTTTTACCACTTCCACTAGCTCCTAAAATACAAGTTATCTTGTCTTCGGGAATATTGAGTGAAAAGCCATTTAAAAGTTGACTATCACTATTATTATATTTAAAATTAATATCTTTCATCATTACAAACATTAACTATCACTCCTTCTTTCGCCCATTTGTAGTATAATAAATTGCAATCCCACTGATTAAAATAATTAATAATGAAGCGAGGGCAGCCTCATGGATCATTTCATCAGATGCGTATTCAAAGGCCTTGGTGGCTAGAGTATTAAAATTAAATGGTCTTAGAATTAATGTCAGCGGTAATTCTTTCATCACTTCAACCATTACCAAGAGGAAAGCGCTGTAGAGGGAGGGTTTGAGCATAGGCAAGTCTATTTTAAAGAAGGTTTTAGTGACATTAGCCCCTAAAGTCCGAGAAGCCTCAAAAAAATTACTGCCGATTTTATCAAAACCTGACTCAATTGAATTATAGCCTATCGCTAGAAATCTTATAAAATAGGCAAAGATTAACATGACAATACTAGATGTTATCAATAGATTATTATTAATGTTGAGCAGAGTATAAATAATCTCTAATTTATTGTCTAGGGTTATGACTAGACTTAAAACACCTATAGCAATAACCGCACCCGGTATAGAATAGCCCAGCACAGCAACCTTGGAATAGACTTTAGATAATAGATTATCTTTTATTCTAACAGTATTGGCAATAATTACTGCTGTGATCAAGATTAATAATGAACTTATAATAGCAACCCCCAAGGAATTGAAAGCAGTTCTGATGATTTCAAAACTAATTAAGTTCGATTTACTCATCCAGGTCCAATAGATTAACTGGAGGGTTGGAATAATAAAGCCTACCATGAAAATTAGCAGGGGAAACATCATAATTAAGATTCCTTTTTTGTTTGATACTTTTTTTCTTGTTAAAGGTTTGATTCTTGATGTGCTAGAACTATATTTTCTGCCACCCCGTAGGAATTTTTCACTAATTAACACAATAAAAACAAAGCCCATTAATAAAGCAGATAATCTAACGGCTGAAGATAGATCTCCCATCCCAAACCATGTTTTGAAAATAGAGGTACTGAAAGTTCTAATCCCAAAATATTTTACTACACCATAATCATTTAATACCTCCATTATAACTAGACTGGTTCCGGCAACTATTGAACTACGAGAAATGGGAAGGGCTACTTTCCAGAAAATTTGAAGATCATTTTTTCCTAGTGTCTTTGCAGTTTCTATTAAATTTGCCGACTGTTTTTCAAAAAACGAACGGGTTATTAAATAAACATAAGGGAATAGAAAGATTGTATAAATAAATACAGCCCCCTTTAAACTCATAATATCTAGGGCAGCTGGATTAATTTTAAAATGAAATATATTTCTTAATGTAGTTTGAACTAGGCCGGTATAATTTAATAATCCATTGTACGTATAGGCTCCAATATAAGGTGGGATTGCGAGTGGCAAGACTAAGGCCCACTTCAAAAATTTACGAAGGGGAAAATCATATTGTGTTATTAGCCAGGCTGACGTAACCCCTAATCCTATTGAAAAAATACCGGTGAAAAATACAAGAATAATGGAATTAGTAACATAATCTTGTAGTAAATAGTTTTTAATATGCTCCCAATTTTCACTGGCAGGGGTAAATAATTCAATAAAGATGTTCAAGTTAGGTAACAATATTAGAATGATTAATAAGAAACTTATTAGAGACCAAATATTAGCAGAGGATAATTTTCGCATATATTTAAACAAGCCGATCCCTCCTTTTTAAAAGGGACAGTTATATAAAACTGCCCCTAGTTAATATACAACTTTAGGAATAAAGAGCAAAGAACCCACCCTTTTTTCAAATGGGTGATGAATATGCTCGGTTTTGATTTTGTCATACCATATGTAACATCAACAACCTATTATTAAAATTGACTTTATAACTTATTAATAATATACTATATGTAAGAGAGGTGATGGCTATGGGCAACAAAAATAACTTGGTTCACGCACGAACTTGTGTTTATAATGTCGGATATCACATTATCT
>Ga0306869_1000578_pt1 | contig 16483 bp, 15 predicted proteins | sample AntRauTorckE6833_FD_190421 | JGI IMG/M metagenome (GOLD analysis project Ga0306869, IMG submission 190421) | Saline lake microbial communities from Rauer Islands, Antarctica - Metagenome Torckler E6 #833 (v2) (version 2) | ecosystem: Environmental > Aquatic > Non-marine Saline and Alkaline >... | reverse complement strand
CGATGAACCGCATCGACCTGCCACATTTATTATGGTCTTTGGAAAAACTGGAGCAAGGTGAAGTGGTGAATCAGATCACTGTCCCCGGAGATGTTTCAAAGTATGCTGTTTTAGCCCTTAACCGGATGCTGGAACGATCATAGAAGCGGGTTAAATTCATTTATACAAACAATTAATTCGTTGTTAACAAGGAACACAAAGCGATACTTGCAGTACATATTTTTCGTTAGCTAAGCCTTAAACCTTCTGTCAATTTTTAGTACCTTCAGGAAACGCTGTTCTATGATTAAAATACGACCGCTATTATTTACCCTATTTATTTTTTTGATCCCCACCCTATCGTTTGCTCAAGATGGACAAGGTGGAGCGGATAACTCACTGTTACCGGAGATCAATCCTCAGGATATTGAGATCAGAAGCGAGTTTAAAGCACGCTTTCCGGGATTGAGAAGACAACCAATTTTGGGATTCAACCCAAATCCCCGCGTCTTTCAAATTGACCCGAACCGAATGCCCTTTATGGAAACGCGTGAAGAAGCAGTGGCTGATATTTCTATCACACAGCTTGGCCGTCCTGAGCCCCCATTCCGACCTAAGCTAAATATCCCCAATCGAATTAATACGTATGTAAAAGCGGGAGTTGGTAGTTATATAACTCCTGAGTTAACCGGTTATGGGTTTTATGAACTCAGTGAAAATAGTCTCGTTACAGGAAATGTAAATCTACGTGCTTCTGATGGTCACCTTAACACTCAGGAAAGTGGATTTCGTTATCTGGATGCAAATGGAAGCTATATCACCAGATTGCAAAATGATCTGAAGCTGACTGTTGATGTTGGCGCATTAAGCGATCAAAACTACTTGTTCAATCTGGAAGATAACTTTCAGAATAATTCAATAGGTGAGACGGCTGATAAAGAATACAGCGGATTAAGTGGAGCAGTAACTCTCCAAAAGGTGAAAAACACACTTACAGGATGGGATATAAGTTTAGGCGGGAATGTTTTCTCTTCAACACTTAACGCCGGAAATTCAGGTTTATCGGGTGATATGGACGAGGAGTTGCTTCACGCTTCGTTTTCATACTACTGGCCGGGGCAGCGAATTTATGAGACCTTTGATGTGTCGGGGAGCATGGAATCTGGAAAGTATAACTCTGATTTCTTTGATGCCCAAAGCTGGATAGATGGGCGCGCATCACTCACATACGAGCGATTATTGAATTTTACGACAAGAGTAAAAGCCAAAGGTGGATTCGCCTATATTTCTGATGCCTTTTCTGAAGATTTTTATGTAGCTCCTGAAGTTGAAGTCATTCATAACCTGAACAAACAGATATCCATAACCGGTATTGTTTTCGCCCGGCCGGAAATGCAAACTCAACAAGAGCATTACCAATACAATCGGTTTTTAACGACCCAGACACAGCTTCTTCATGCCTATGATGTTGGTGCTTCCGGGGAAGTGAATTATCAGCTTTTTGAAGGCAATAGAATTTTTGGAGGCCTTAACTACACACGAACCAAGAATTACGCTTATTATACACGCGAGGAGATCACGCCATCAAATACTCTGGCATTTTATAATGTGAATTATGCAGACGCCAATATTTTTGAGTTATATGTGGGCGCAAGTCAACAGCTGGTTCCGGAAAAATTTTGGGCTGATGTTCAGGTTTACGGGCGTAGCCCCAAGTTGAAATCCGGCGGGGATATTCCTTACGAAGAAAAGTTAGGCTTGAAAGCGGCCATTTCATATAAACCGGTAAAAGAACTTACAATTAATGGCTGGACAGAATATATTGGAAGCCGTATTTCTCCGGAGACAAATTCTGATTTAAGTTCCTTTTTATTGTTGAATGCCGGGGCTGAATATCAGATCAATGAAACATTTGGCGTTTATGCTAAACTGTTGAATATTCTGGGACAAGATTACGAGATTTGGAATGGCTATATGGAACGTCCATTTCAAATGTTTGGAGGGTTAACTGTTAAATTCTAAATAACTATGACAAAAGAATTTTTAGAAACGCTGGGCATTGTTATTCGTGATCAGGTTATCATGAAGAACTCTGTTGAAATTAAAGAATTGGGTACATTCAAACCGGTTCACCATAATCAAAAACAGGAAAAACGTGCTGATGGCACGAATGTAATAGTGCCACCTAAAGACACTATTGAATTTACAGCTGCAAATAAGGGGTAAGTTATGCACATAGATCATTCAAAACTCGTTGACCTGCTGGTAGAAACTTCGGGTATAGAAAAAGAAAAAGTTGAAGCACAGCTAAACGATCTTGTTGAAGAGATAATGGCTGCAATAGAGGAGGGGGACGCATACGAAGTTGATGGGTTTGGTGTATTCAGCGGAATTGGAAACAATGTGATCTTTATTCCATCCGATGAGCTTTCCACAGAGATTAATTATAAATATGTAGGAATGGAGCCCATTGAAATGGATGACGCTCCTGCTCAGGAAGTCTCAGAAGCCGAAAGTGAGGAAGAAGATACAGACATAGATGACGATCCTTTCGCCGGTTTGCTGGATGATGTTGAGGATGAGTCAGAGCCGGCTGCCTCATTTGAACTTGATGTTCCCGAAGAGGAAACAGAGGCTGACCCTGATACCCCATCAGAGGAGCAAGACCAATTAGATGAGGAAGGCGAAGCACCTTTTGATCTTGATGAAGAAGAGCCCGAGGTAGAAAAACCGGGACCTGATAAATGGGGAATTGATACCTATAAAGATGATTCTGCAGAAACGATGTTTTCCGGACTATTAGGAAAACAGGAAGAGCAGGAGGCTAAGGAAGATGAATCCGCTGAAGACGATCATTTTGATGCTTTGTTTGAGCAAGAGGAAGAAGAACCCAAAAAAGAAACTAGCTTTTTGGATGACCTTCTTGCGGAAGAAGAACGTGATGAAGAAATAGAAGAACCCGCTATTCTTGATAAAATAGACGCTTCAGAGCCCGGGGATACTGAGGAAGATGAAGAAGATTTTGATGATCCATTTAAAACACTCGCAGGTGAGGATGATGAGGACGAATTACCTGATCTGAATTCTTCCAAGGAGGAAGAGCAGGAAGAAGAAATAATTCCGGTGATCAAAAACCTTTCCTCTGAAACTAAGAAGCAGAAGAAAGAAAAAGAATCTAAGGTTAAAGAAAAAGAGTCAGATAAAGAGTCTGATGCCAAGCCTAAGAAAGTAAAAAAAACCACCTCTGATCCTAAGTCACAACCCGTAATGTTATGGGTGCTTTTGATCATTATTATTCTCGGCGGAGGCACCTATGGCCTGGGCTATTACGGGATCGTAAATATTCCGGGAATAACTCCTGAACCTCAAATGGCGTCCACAAGTAATCAGGCCCAAGCAACGCCTCCTGAAACCACCCAACCCGAAGCTACTCCGCAAGAACAGCAGCAAACTCCTGTCCAGCCTGAGCAAACACAAGAAACGCCACAGGAAACTGCTGCCGAACAGGAACAAGAGCCGGAATCTGAGGTAAGAGCTAATGAAGAGGCACCTGCAGACCAGCCAAGATATGGAATGTCCGGTGTTCCCGTTTCCGCTGCCAATAACGGATATACCATTGTGATCTACTCTTTAAGCCGAGAAAACAATGCTGAAGCTAAGCGAATAGAATTATCAGATGAAGGTTATCGTGTTCTTATCGCATCGGTTCCATCTCAACAATATGGAACACTTTGGCGCGTAAGTTTAGGACAATTTAGAACCATGAGAGATGCAGCCCTTGCTGCTGAAGATCTTGGCAGACCATTTTCAGAAAATTATTTCATAACAAAAATTCAATAAATACATCATCTACATGCACCCATTGCTGATATTTTTGCAGGACACCACTGCCACAGACTCCCTTATGGCTATGCAGGAAGAAACAACTTCATTTTTTGACCTAATGGTTGAAGGAGGGGTTTTAATGATTCCGATCTTAATCCTTTTCATGATAGCTATGTATGTTATCATTGAACGCTGGAGAGCCTTAAACCGATCTCATGTAGAACCGGAGAAATTTCTCGGCACCATCGAAGGTATGCTGAAATCAGGGAAAGGCGGAGCTAACAATGCCATGAGCTACTGTGATGAGTTTGATAAACCGATATCCAGGATCATTAAGGCAGGTATAAAACGCCTGGGCCGTCCGCTTCGTGATATTGAAGATGCCATCGACAACGCCGGCAAAAAAGAGATCTTTTTCCTCGAAAAACGGATGAATTGGCTGGCTACGATTGCCGGTGTTGCCCCATTATTAGGATTTACCGGCACCGTGACCGGTATGATCGAGGCTTTTATGGATATTCAGTCATTGCAAGGAAATGTGAACCCAAGCGTATTGGCCGGAGGTATTTGGGAGGCATTAATAACAACGGCTGCAGGGCTTATTGTAGGTCTGATCGCCTATGGATTTTATAACCTTCTTTTAGGCAAGATCAACCGTTCTATTTTTGAACTTGAAAATGCCTCTGCAGATTTTCTAGACTTATTGCAATCACCGGCTAAAAAAGAAGAAAATTAATCATGGCACGAGATTTCAGAAGAGGAGATAAACGGCTTACGCCCTTGTCGCTGTTTTCACAGTCGTCATTGACGGATATCGTGTTATTGTTACTTATTTTCTTCTTACTTACATCTTCTTTTGTGACGAACTTTGGGATTCGGGTTGAAGTGCCACGGGCAGAAAGCAGTGCTGCTACAGATTCTCAGTTCATATCAGTGGCCGTTACTAAAGAAGGAGAATTTTATGTAGATGGTGACCTTACAGCCAGAGGTTCTTTAGCCTCAGCCATACGAAATGCACGAAATAATAAGCCCGACGGTACCGTTGTACTAAGGGCTGATAAAGATGCAAAAGTTGATGATGCTGTTCGTGTCATGAATATAAGCAAAGCCCTGAATCTTAGAATCATAATGGCCACCGAACAAGGCTCCTGATAAATATTATGGGACAGTATAAATTTACGGCTGACGATCGTTTTGCACTCAAAGTTACTTTTGGGGTGAATGTGGTATTGCTCATAATTTCCCTGCTCTACACCTTTAATATGAATGCCAACGTGAGGCCTTCTTACATAGAAGTGGAATTTGGGGAATTCCAGACCGGACAGCTGGCGGAATATTCTGAAGTTCAGAATGAAGAGGTAGCACAGCGTCCAAATCCTTCTGAGACAGAACCCGAAGAGCCGGTCGAAGAAGTTCCTGAACCGGAAAATACTCCTCAGCAAGAAATTCAGGAAGAAACAAAGCCCGTTGATCTGGCTGATCAGGTTGAAGAAGTTGATGCAGAAGAAATTAATACTCCTGAAACAGAAAAAATAGATCCAAATAAACAAGAGACGGAGCCCCAGGAAGAAGAAGTAGAAATCCCCCCCGTTGCACAGGAAAATGAAACCGTGACTGAAGGCGCTGATGAAAGTGGTGACGTTGACGGAGCAAGAGGAGATATAAATTCTGATCAGGGAATAGGTAATGATGAAGACAAAACTTCTCCTTATGAATTGAAATGGGAAGGAGATCTTGATCGCGCCCCAATGGTACAGCCACTGCCCGAGAACTCCTCTAACGCAGAAGCGGTTATTACTGTTCGGTTTGAAGTTCGTCCCGATGGTACGGTAGGCCGGGTAATTCCACTTAGGAAAATGAATCCCGAATTAGAACGCGAGGTAATGAGCACACTCAGAACCTGGCGCTTTTCTCGATTGCCAAGTGGCGCTCCCCAGCAAACACAATGGGGCACCATCACTTTCCGGTTTGTCTTTGACTAAGACCACTAACTTATCAGGTTTGCTATGTGTAATAGATGTCTTTCCTTCGTTTTATTTTTAACACTTTTTGTATTCGCTTCCTCATGCAAAAATAATCCTTCAGGAAATGATGAAGGTGAGTTCTTTGAGATCAACAGCTGGATCCATGCCAATATGGAATTTTATTATTTTTGGAATGAACGGGTGCCTGAAGAACCAAACGGATCAATTCCGACTGATGACTTCTTCTTTTCAATGCTCGACCCTGCCGACGAATTTTCTTATTACTCGAATGATGCCCAAAGTTTGCTTGAAGAATTAAACGGTTCGTCTTTTACAGCCGGTTTTTCCCCTTCTTTTAGAAGATTTCAAGATACGGATGATGTATTCATTGTAGTTGAGTTTGTGTATCCTGATTCACCGGCCGCCGAAGCGGGAATTAAGCGCGGTGACCTCATTAAAAGCATAAATGGTGAAGCCCTTACAATTTCTAATTACCTGGACCTCTATTATGATGAGTCAGCTGTTAATACCTATACTTTAGCAGAATTTGGTCAGGAAGAAAATACCCTGGAAGAGACAGAAACCGTTGAGCTGACGAAGGCAGAACTGAACCTGGATCCGGTAGTTTATTCTGATATCATTGAGGATAATGGGATCAAGATCGGATACCTATTTTATGCTCGTTTCCTAACCGGAAATTCTGATCAGTTCATAGCAAGCGTAGATAATGTGCTTTCAGAATTTGAGGGTGCCGGGGTGGATGAACTTGTTATTGATCTGCGATATAATCCCGGAGGCAGAATTTCAGCAGCTACCAACCTGGCCAATTCCATCGCTCCAAATTCGGTGACTTCTAATGAAGAAGTTTTTGTACGATATGAGTACAACGAGGAGCTCGAAAATTACTATATCGAAAATCAAGGATTAGATTCCCCAAACTTAGTTGCTCGTTTTTCAGAAGACCCTACCAACTTAAATCTTAGCCGGGTTTATTTTTTGACCACATCCGGCTCTGCCTCAGCCAGTGAATTATTGATCAATGGTTTGAATCCCTATATGGAGGTGATCTCGATTGGGACTCCGACTTTCGGTAAATTCTATGGTTCTTATGTGATCACGGGACAAAACGCCAATCCACCAAATAATTATGCAGTGGTTCCGGTCACGTTGAAATATGCAAATGCTGATGGATTTTCTGACTTCAGAGGCGGCCTCTTACCTGATCATAACATTGAGGAAGATATAAGGGATTTCAAACCCATTGGCGATACCACTGATGTGATGTTTGCCAAAGCCATACAGCTTATCACCGGAGGGGAAGAACCACCTGCCAAAGTATCGCCGATAGTTGTGGAAAGACTGCCTGATCCTGTACGTTTTGGTCGCGGGAATATTTTATTTGAGTGAAACGCTTAGTTAAAGATGTGTATTCTGACACCAACGGAAGTTTTCAAGAAATCGAGTTAATCTTCCCCGGACTCTTTAGAAGTTTTTGAATCCTCTGAACCATGTTTAATATCTTTATTCCCCATATCCAATCCTGAACGTACATGAAGATCTCGTTGTGGGAAGGGAATCTCGATCTCGTATTCGGCGAATTTTCTAACAATAGCCTGATTTAATTCATTTTGAACCTGATACCTTTTCTTTACATCCGGAACCCATACAAATAATTTCATATCCCAGGAAGAATCACCAAAACTTCTAAGTTGAACATCATGCTCGGGATGTTTTAGAACATGTTCACTTTCCTCCGCTACCTCATTTAATGCTTTGAGTACTTTATCTAAGTCTGATGAATAGGAAACCCCAACATCTAAACCCAACCTGTACGTAGTATCGCCATGGGAGAAGTTGATCACATCTTTAGATACAAACTCGGAGTTTGGCACGATGATCGAAATATTATCCAGCGTTTTTACTGTGGTTGAACGAATATTGATCTCTTCTACATCTCCCTCAATGTTACTAACAGATACCCGGTCTCCAACGCTTATAGGGCGTTCAAAAAGCACGATCAAACCCGAAATAAAATTTGAAGTGACATTCTGTAATCCAAAACCAATACCAACAGAAAGAAAACCAAAAATAACCGCCAGCCCAGTCAGATTTATTCCAAGAAACTGAAAGGATATAAAAATTCCGATCACTACGATCACATATTGTGACATTCGGGCAAGTGTGTACTTCAAGCCACTGTCTTTTACAAACCGGGGAAGTATCCGGTTATTCAGCATACGCTTCACAAACGAAGCGAACATTGCAAATCCAACAATAAGCAGAACAAAAACAATAAGCTTTAGGAAGGTAACCGGATTATTCTGAATACTAAAAAGGTGGACTTGTAACAGGTCCCAGAGATATTCCAATGACTCTGAAAGTGTGTAATTGGAAGGATTGGGAATTTGAAAAGCAGAATCGGCAGAAATAATATTTCCGCTATCCGGAGATAGCGAATCGACTTGTTGGGTTGATGTAGGAAATTGATTCATATAGCTGATTTTAATTTCGTGCAAAATAACGTTGTCAGGCTAATCATCAAACAATAAAAAGGCCGGCCAAGAGGCCAGCCTTCAGGTTCATATACAACCTTTATTGTCTTGATTCAGATGCTTAAGCAGACACTTTACCTGGTTCCATACGCTCTGTGTTGGAACCAAAGCCTGTTACTTCAAACTGACTTTCGGCGCTTTCCAGATCTCATCATTGTAATCGTTGATCGTTCTGTCACTTGAGAACTTCCCAATATTGGCTGTATTGAGGATAGCCTTCCGGTTCCACTCATCCGGATTTTTAAAGGCATCAGATACTTCATCCTGCTTAGCTACATAAGCTTCGTAATCGGCCAGGACCATGAAGTAATCACCCTCATGCAGTAAAGCATTGATGATAGGCTCAAACAGCTCCTTATCTCCATTGCTGAAGAAACCATCGCGAATTTGATCGATGGCCTCCTGCAGTTCTTCATTGGCATTGTAATAATCCCAGGGATTGTAGCCTTCACGACGAAGCTGATCAATATCTTCTTCTTCAAGCCCGAAGATGAAGATGTTATCATCCCCAACTTCTTCTTTGATCTCCACATTGGCGCCATCCAGCGTTCCTATGGTAAGCGCTCCATTCAGGGCAAACTTCATGTTACCGGTACCGGATGCTTCCATTCCCGCAGTTGAAATTTGCTCAGAGAGATTCGCGGCCGGGATCAGTTTCTCAGCCAGTGTTACGCTGTAGTTTTGCAGAAATACACACTTCAGCTTTTCATTAACTTCAGGGTCATTATTCACCACTTCAGCAATGCTGTTGATAAGCTTGATGTGAAGTTTAGCCATGGTATAACCGGGCGCGGCTTTTCCGGCAAAGATCACCGTTCGCGGTGATATATCCAGATCCGGATTTTCTTTGAGCCGGTTGTACAGGGTGATCACATGCAGTGCCGCCATCAGCTGACGTTTGTACTCGTGAATTCGCTTGATCTGAATATCGAACATGGAATTCGGATCCACATCCACATTATTGTGTTCTTTGATGTATTCAGCCAGCAGCTTCTTATTCTCAAGCTTAATTTCTGCGAATTTCTTACGGAATTTTTTGTCTTCAGAAAGCTTGTTGATCTTTTTGAGTTCATCCAGATCCGTGATCCAGTCGTCCCCAATTTGTTTGGAGATCAGGTCGGATAAATTCGGATTACACTGCTTCAGCCAGCGACGTGGGGTAATCCCATTTGTTTTATTGGTGAATTTATCCGGATACATCTCATCAAAATCACGAAACATGGATTGTTTTAACAAGCGGGAGTGCATTGCTGCAACACCATTTACTTTCCGGGCCCCCACAATTCCGAGGTGCGCCATATGAACTACAGGATGTTCGTCTTCACTGATAATGCTCATTCGTCTCTGACGACTTTTATCACCCTCAAACTTCACATTAACCCGGTTTAAAAAGCGACGGTTAATTTCATAAATAATATTCAAGTGACGAGGAAGAAGGTTCCTTACCAGCGAAACAGGCCATTTCTCCAAGGCCTCAGGAAGTAAGGTATGATTGGTATAAGCCATGGTCTCAACGGTGATATCCCAAGCTTTATCCCAATCCATATGTTCTTCATCCAGCAAATAGCGCATCAGCTCCGGGATGGCCAGATTTGGATGGGTATCGTTGCACTGTATCGAGACTTTCTCAGGGAATTTAGTGAAATCACTATAATGTTTCTTGAACCGGCGGATGATGTCCTGCATGGAAGCCGAAACAAGGAAGTACTCTTGTTTCAGTCGCAATTCCTGCCCCACAAATACTTTATCATTCGGATACAGTACACGCGAGATATTTTGCTCAAGCTGGTTGTCTTTGACCGCATCAATATATTGCCCCTGGTTAAAGCTTTTGAGGTCGATAGAGGATGAAGATTCAGCTTTCCACAATCTCAGGTAATTCACAATGCCGTTATCGTACCCCGGTATAGGAGTATCGTAAGCCACTGCTTTTACGCGATGCGTATTTTCCCAATTATAGTGGGTATTTCCATTACTGGATTTAACCACTCCCTGATTTCCATAAAACTCTACCGGATACTGAACTTTGGGGCGAACCGTATCCCATGGATTCCCATATTTAAGCCACAGATCAGGACGCTCAATTTGGTAACCATCCTGAATTTTTTGATAGAAGATGCCGTAATCGTAACGAATCCCATGGCCAATAGCAGGGATTCCAAGCGTGGCCATCGAATCGAGAAAACAGGCTGCAAGCCGACCCAGTCCTCCGTTTCCAAGACCGGCATCCCATTCCTGATCTCTTATGTCTTCGTAGGAAAGGTCGAGATCACCAAGTGCTTCAGCCACAAGATCACGGACATTCAGATTCACCAGCATATTATCCAATAAACGCCCGATCAAATATTCCATCGATAAATAATACACCCGCTTTGCATCAGTCTTGTAGTAATGCTGCTGGGTTTTAAGTAGCCGATCGTTGAGTCGATCCATGATGGTCAGCGCAACGCTCTGGTATTTATCCCAGTCGGTGACCGAATATTCATCCTTGGCAAGCGTATGTCGTAAATGCAGTTTTATATCTTCACGCAGTGAATCCTTATCCATTCCGGAGCGGATATTCACATTCGTTGCTTTTTTCTTACTCATAATTTTTTTTCTAATCTAATATTCTTTTAGGTGGAAATGATAGTTGAAAGTTGATAGGGTGAATCTGCTATGAATCAATCTATAAGCAGCATTAACTATCACTTTTTCAACTTTCAACTATCATCCCTCCTTTAAATAAATTCCTTGGTCCGGCTCAAATTTTGGTCTGGTTAGGTTTGAAGAAAAGCCGAGTTTATGAAACGATTCATAGGCGTTAATTGCAACAAAATCCTGTTCAAAAATGCCAAATACACTGGAACCGCTTCCACTCATGCTGGCATATTCTGCACCGAATTCGTAGAGTTGATCTTTCAGGTTTCCTACTAAATGAAGTCGTGGAAATACTGCTTTTTCCAACTCATTCATCAAAAGGTAGCGCCATTCGTCCGGCTCTTCGTCGATCAATACATTTTTCAGAGAAAATTCCGGCTCCGGATTCGGCTCACACATTTGATAAGCTTCAGCTGTACTGCTTTCAATATTGGGGAAAACCGTTACGATCCATGCATTGGGCTGAATATCGAGCTCTTCAATATCATGGCCCAAACCCGTTGCAAAACCGGGTTTTCCATTAAGGAAAAAAGGTACATCTGCACCAAGCTGTTTCCCAAATTCGATCAGGTCTGTTTGTGATAACCCAAGATTGGCGATCTTATTCATCATGCGAAGTGTGGTGGCAGCGTTACTGCTTCCGCCACCCAGCCCGGCCCCGGTTGGGATATTCTTTTCAACTTTGATATTGAATTCATCTTTGAGGCCGGCCTCTTTTTGTAATAACTGGATCGCTTTCACAATTAGATTTGATTCATCCACCGGAATTTTAGGATCCGACATCTCCAAATGCATTCGGCCTGATTTTACCTCAAACCGATCGTTCCATTCAATAAAGCAGAATCCGGATTCGATGGTATGATAACCACTATCCAGCTTTTCGAGTACATTCAGCCCGAGATTGATTTTAGCGTACGAATTTGAGATCCATAGATCAGCCATTGTTCAAAAAGTCATTTTTGTGTTCTATCATATAATTAAATGCGGCATCATGTTCATTTGGGATCTCCCCATTCAAAATGGCTTCTTTAACCGCCTCTTTAACACTACCTACCGTTTTACTTGGTTTGATGTCAAGTACTTCCATGATCTCCTCTCCGGAAAGCGGATTCTTCCATTTTCTGATGCGGTCTTTTTCTTCAACTTCTTTTATGCGTTGCTCCACATAATCAAAGTTGTTCTGATATTTTTCCTGTTTATACTCATTTTTAGTGGTGATATCAGCCCGGCATAACTTCATCAGGTCGTCAATATCATCACCGGCCTCATAAATTAAGCGCCTGATGGCGGAATCCGAAACCTCATCTGAAACAAGAGCAATGGGACGAAGATGAAGCCGCACCAATTTCCGCACATACCGCATGCGTTCATCCAGTGGCAGCCCAAGGCGACGGAAAATACGCTTGGTCCATTTTGCCCCTAAAGCATCATGGCCATGAAAGGTCCACCCTGCTTTTTTATGAAACCGTTGCGTAGGTGGTTTGGCGATATCGTGCATGATGGCAGCCCATCGAAGCCAAAGGTCGGCTCCTAACTCGATCACGTTCTCCAAAACCTTAAGTGTGTGCCAGAAATTATCTTTATGGCGCACTCCGTCAATTTCCTTCACCCCATGCAGCTCATGCATCTCCGGGAAGAATTTTTCCAGCAATCCGGTTTTGAACAACATGGTAAACCCTAAAGTGGGATTATCACTCATGATGATCTTATTGAGTTCATCAATGACACGTTCTTTGGAAATGATGTTAATCCTTTCTGCCATATCTGTGATGGCATCAAAAGTTTTCTCTTCGATCCTGAAATCCAGCTGGGAAGCGAAACGAATAGCGCGCATCATGCGAAGCGGGTCGTCATCAAATGTTTGGTGCGGATCAATAGGTGTTTTAACGATCTTATTTTCAAGGTCTTCCATCCCGCCAAAAGGATCTATCAAAGCCCCGTAATTATCTTTATTGAGCGACCATGATAATGCATTGATGGTGAGGTCACGACGCAGCTGATCGTCTTCGAGTGTGCCATCTTCCACGATAGGCTTGCGCGAATTTTTGCGATAGCTTTCCTTTCGGGCACCCACAAACTCCAGTTCCAGCTCGCCTGCTTTAACCTGTGCGGTTCCAAACTGTTTATATATCGACAGCGAAGAGCCCTCAATTTTCCCGGCCACTTTTTTTGCAAGATCAATTCCCGATCCGACTGTAACAAAGTCCAGATCCATCACTCCTTCTTTAAGCCGATTCAGGTAGTAATCGCGCACATATCCTCCGATAATATAAACGGGGCGGTCCAATTTCTCTGACGCATCAGCGATGAGAGTAAATATCTTTTGATGTAAAGGTGGTATGTTCTTCATGTGTTTCAAAGCACCGCAAAGATAGGAATGTTCGGGATTGCTTTCAGAGGATTACTGAGATATTTTCACTACCATTAATTATTAAGATATAAGTTTTATAATTCAATCAATTGATATGGGAAATGCAAAAAAATGGGTGATCGCTACTAACGGTACAAAATATGCCAGCGAGGCTGTTAAATATGCCGCAGAATTATACCGGGATCTTCGAATAGAGCCGGATATCTACATTTTGGTAGTTGCTGTTGATGATGAAGCGCTTTCCGAAGCTCAGGCCATAACCGAAATGGCAAAATATTCTTTCGAAGACATAGCCGGAAAAGAAGGCAGCCTGAGCACCATGGTGGAGATCGGCGAGCCCGGTAAGGTGATCGTTGAGCAGTGTAGAAAGCTGAATGCCGAGCATTTATTTATTGGTGGTGCAGATTTTAAATGGGATGTAAATGAAGACGGACCCGGTGGTATCAGCAACTATATCATCGAGCATATTTCGGGCGGGATAACGCTGATCAAATAACGAACAGAAAGCTAAAAAGCCAGAACGTGGCAAGAGAGGGCGAGGCCCGTCCCACTTAATGCACGGGTTATAGTGTTTTACTTCCATCGCCCTAATAGCGCTAGCCCTATACCACTATTTAATAGGTTAAAGACCACAACAATTACTATTAATAAGCAGGGCACCCAAAGTAAGTAAGCCACTTGAGTTCGGAAATGTTTAATTGCAAGAAAAGTTATTACAAGTGCAATTAATGAATGAGCAACACCAATTAAATTTAGGTGCTTTATGTTATCAGACATGCCTAAGGCTATTAGGGCAAAAAAAACAAGCACAGCTTTAACGGATTGTACTATTTTTCCCTCTTTGACTGTAAAAAGCATACCAAATATAAGAGCTATAACGCCCCAGCGTTTAAACGGCGCGCGGATTAACATTTCTTTGAAGTAGCGAAATTAATTCCTTGCAATCAAGTTCCATCGCACCCCGTCCGCGTCCGATTTAAAACGCCTTGTTATGCTACCGGATTAGTCGTAATAAGTCCACATTCTGATTACTTTAACAACGGTCTCTTTTTCATAGACTTGATAAACTAAACGATGCTGGATATTGATTCTCCACGAATAAGCTCCTTCCAAATTACCAACCAGTTTTTCATAGGGTGGATATTCTTCAAAAGGATTTTCCTCAATGATCTCCAATAAGCCTTCTATCTTTTATTTTCAACCTAACGAATCTGCTTACCCGGTATTCACTAACCGGTAAAAGAAAAGTCTTATTCACGCTTAATAAGTCATAGATATATCATTAGACGAATATCCGAAGTTAGGTGTACTTAATTGGGTTTTGTATATTCGAAAGTATGCAACGCAAACTCACTATATTTTCGATTCATACCTTTATTTGGCTACTTATTATCGGTGTGCCGGTAGTGATAAACGCTATGTTTGTGGAGACTCAGAGACCCGGATTATATTTGCCTCCCCCGTTTTGGTTTTCGGTGGGTTTGCTGGTCGTAATCTACTACCTCAACTACTATGTGTTTATCCCGAAATTTTTGTTCAACAAAAAATATGTGGTTTATGCACTCATCTTGATTGGTTTGTTCTTTTTTATGATGAAATCGATCGGAATTTTTATTGATTTTATTGATTCAGGTCGGCCTAACCGACTTAATGAGCGGGAAGCACAAAGGTTATTATCTATGCTCATCACCAACGTATTTTTGATGTATATTACTGTGTTTTTTGCATCTATCGCATTACGCATTGCTAACCGCTGGCAGCAAACCGAGAAAGAGCGATTTAATGCGCAATTGTCGTATCTCACAAGTCAGATCAATCCGCATTTTCTGTTCAATACACTTAACAGTATTTATGGGATGACGATTGTAGCAGCGCCTAAAGCAGCAGATATGGTCAGCAAGCTTTCTGAAATGATGCGCTACACCCTCGATTCAAGCCGAAATAACAAGGTCTCCCTAAACGAAGAGTTAAACTATTTACAGGGTTATATAGAATTACAGAAAGTTCGATTGGATAAAAATATATCGCTGGATGTTTCCATCGAAGATGATGATTCCGGGTTATCAATTGCACCACTGATTCTGCTCCCATTTATCGAAAATGCCTTTAAATATGGGGTAAATGCTGAGCAAAACAGTAATATCAAGATTCACATCAAAACCGATGATTCCAGTTTGAAACTCATCGTTTTTAACAATAAAGTGGATGTAGACGAACAGCATTTGAAAAAAACGGGCTTTGGCATTGCAAACACAAAAAATCGCCTTGAGCTGATTTATCCCGAAAAGCATAAGCTGGAACTCATCGAAAACGACTACGATTACACCGTGAAATTAGACCTAGAGCTGGATTAATGATAAAAGCGATTGCCATTGATGACGAACCTCTCGCCCTGCAAGTAATCGAAGCCTTATGTACCACCGTGGAGTTCATCGCCCTGGAAAAAACCTTTACCAAACCGAGTGAGGCGTTAAAATATCTGCGTAAGTTCCCGGTAGATTTACTCTTTTTAGACATCCAGATGCCCAGCCTTACCGGTATCAAATTGTATCAAACAGTGCCCCAGAATACGATGGTAATTTTTACCACGGCATTCAGTGAATACGCCGTTCAAAGCTACGAACTCAGCGCGATAGATTACCTGTTGAAACCCATCAGTAAAGAGCGCTTCATTAAAGCAGTGAAAAAGGCTAAGGAATATTTTGAATACAAAAACACGGGTAGCTCACATGATGTTCAATCCCTCTTCCTGCGAGTAAACTATGAACTTGTGAAAGTTAAATTCGCTGACATTACGTATGTGGAGGGGCTCAGTGATTATATAAAAATCTATCTGAAAGATGGAAAAACGCTGGTTCCCCGCATGACCATGAAAGAGATTACAGAGAAGTTGCCTACCAACGATTTTATCCGGGTTCACCGCTCGTTCATCGTTCCGAAAAAACGAATCCAACAGGTTAAAAGTCGAAGCCTCAATATCCCTGAAAGAGAGATTCCGGTAGGCGGGACCTATGCGGAAGAATTAAAGAAACTGATCGGCTAATCAGGCAACTTTACCACGCTTTTCCTCCGGTTAAATGTAACTAATTGTAACGGATCTGAACGTTATGTGCAGTTTGTCGCAACAAATCTGCAATTAATCGCAAAAATTA
>Ga0306869_1000566_pt1 | contig 16696 bp, 18 predicted proteins | sample AntRauTorckE6833_FD_190421 | JGI IMG/M metagenome (GOLD analysis project Ga0306869, IMG submission 190421) | Saline lake microbial communities from Rauer Islands, Antarctica - Metagenome Torckler E6 #833 (v2) (version 2) | ecosystem: Environmental > Aquatic > Non-marine Saline and Alkaline >... | reverse complement strand
CTAATAATTCAATATTTGGTGCTGGTAAACTTAGATACCAAATGTTACAAGATAATAATATCGGATCAGCTGCACCCACATGGAATGATGTATTATGGATAAGTTCATATACAGGCGATAATGTAAAAGGATCCAATGCATTAGTTATGGGTAAAACTGATGAATTTATAGGATTTCAAAGACAGAATTTTGACTCGGCTACATGGGGTACTTTGAGAACAATTTATCACTCTGGAAATTTAAATACTTCAGGAATTAATAATTCCGGTGAATCTACAAAACATTCAACCAACTCTGTTACTTCTGATGATATTGATGCAGGTGCAGTTGGCACAGATGAATTAGCAACAAATGCAGTTACTGGATTAAAAATAGCAAATAGTTCTGTAAATTTTCAAAAAATAGATGATACTGTTATGGGTAGAAGACCGGCAGAATCTAATGCAAATGATGCTATTACTTCTGCAATTTATATGTATACTGGATTTATATATGCTAATTTACCTATTGAATTACAATCAAGATGTTTTGGATTAATGACAGTTGCAAGATCAGGAACTGATATTATTCAACAATTAACAGCATATAGTGTAAACTATAGTACAAAAGGTACTTGGTTGAGATATAGTACTAATACAGGAAGTACTTGGAATTCTTGGGTATTCATTACATAATAAAAAATTAATTAATTAAAAAACTTAGATATGGAAAAGAAAATATTTGAAGGAGAAAATGCATTTGAAGACTGTGTGCAATCAATGAAAGATGACGGTCTTTGTGGTGTAGGTGAATCATTAGCAAACATGCTAAAAAAGAGGATGGAACTACTGTTTTTGACTCTAAAAATTTTATTACTAAATTTGTAAATGAGATGCATCCTACTCATACATTTTGGTTAACTAAGATGGGTTATGTACAAGTAGAAGAAGTTGCAGATTGGGATTCATATGATGGAACTGTTTGGGAAGCAATGATAGTAGACCATGGTGCATCTATAAAATGGATAGTAGAAAAGCACCTAAATAAAGAGATTGATTATAGAGATCTTAGAAAAGAATTTCCAGATTTAAACTTAAAGTCATGGGAAGAAAAAAATGATTTAAAATGAAAATATTAAATTCCATATTACAGTTTTTTAAAAAGAATCCACGTATTATTGAATATGTTATAATATTTGTTATAATTTGGTTTGCATTTGTAATGCCGGCCAAAAACAGATTAAAAGAGGAAATCGCTTCAAGAGAAAAATTCGAGCAATCGATGATGGGAAATATTTCTGCTCTAAAAGATTCTGTAAAAGTACAAATAGATAAGAACGGCAATATGTATTCTGAAAAACTAGGATATGCAGTTGAAAACATCGAAGAACTTAAGCAATTTGATAAGCAGTTATATGAAGAATTAGTTGCATCAGATAAAGACTTAAAAGCATTTATAAATTCTGAGATTGAAACTGTTTTAACTAAAGTTGGAGAAACCAAAGGTTCAATAGAACAAGATTCAGATTCTGCATTTACTCTTAAAGATTCATATTTTTATTCTGATTCAGGTTTAGTACATAACATGAAATGGGAAACTCCAATATCTTTAAAGTATTTAGAAACTGGAATTTTTTTAGATAAAGGAGAAACAACTATATTAGATAATACATTTAATATAAAATTAAGTTTCGAAACAATTCAAACTGATGATGGTAGATCTAAAGTAGTTGCACGTTCACCTTCTGAGTTTGTGCAATTTAATGCTTTAAATTCTGTTTATATTGATAAGAATTTAAATACACCTACAGAAACTAAGTCAAGATTAGGAGTTGGTCCTACTTTAGGCATTGCATATTCAAACGGCAAAGTTAATCCTTATATAGGAGTTGGATTAAACTGGAATGTTTGGACAATAAAAAGATTTAAATAAATAACTTATGAACGGAACTTCAAGGTACTTTCAGGTAAATCCTAACATATTAATTGAGTACATTTATACTGACAGATTAGATCCAGCACAATTTAACACTGGAGATACTGGGGTTTATATAATGAAAGATACAGGTCTAGGAAGAAATTATTTCTTTTTTGACGATGCTGAAGAACAAACTTTCAAAAATGTTAGAGATCTTTCATCTGTTTTATTAGATGAAACACAAAGTAGATATGGATATTTAAATATTGATAAACCTACTGCTTTAAATGATGAGTTAGACAGATTAACTGATTCAGATAGTTTGGCTGTTGACTTTGCTACTGATTATGATATCCCTTATGATAAATTTAGAATTCACTTTGCTTCAGGATATGATTTTGAAGGAAATGATGGATTTATAGTTGAGGCACAAGTTATAAACAGATTAGGAAGAAGACATAATTTATCTTCTATTACATATCTTGCTTCAGATTCATATGCAATTATTAATCCAAGACCATTTTTAATAGGCGGTGCGGAATACTCTTCTTATGTAGAAGTTTCATTACCTGCTATTTACGGTTTAATTGCAGAGGCACAAGATGATGCTGAGGACACTGATAAACTTAATTCAAGGTTAACTAACGGCTATGGTATTGATACATCAGAGGATTTAAAATTCAAAGTAAGTACAATTAGATCTTCTGAAACAATAAATGCTCAAAGATATTTTAATATTTTAGATAAAGTAGAATTCAGCATTCCAGTTGGAGATGAGTTTGAAGGTATTACAGCAAATATTGAACAAGCAGAAGAAGGTGATTATTTTTTATTATCAGCAAAATTTAATGGAGGTTCAATTCAAGACTATATAACGCTACTCAACACACAACCAAATTCTAATTGGGTGATAATCAATAACTTATATCAAGTTGAACAGATCGGTCAGACATTGATTGAAACAAACAATGAGACTTGGATTCAAAACTCTGATTTTGAAGAAGCAAGATTTTGGAGACCTGTTATTAGAAATGAAAGAGCTTTAAGCTATACAATTGATTATACTGTTAGATTATTTAATAGATCTACAAATGAGCAAATAATTAAAAGAGCAGTAGAAACTTTTGATGATGTTACAAAATATGGCAAGTCATTAAAGAGAATTGATTTAGGAGCAACTCCAGTTATCGATGAAATTTATAACTTAGTACAAGGTAACGAAATTAAGATGCAAGGATTTTTAGGAAAATCTGAAGGTTCAGTTCAATATGTACCTAATTTCTTTGATAGTGCTAATATTTTAATACAAGATATCAATGAAGTAAATACTCAAAATGGACAAACTCAAACATCTTTACAAAATGTACCAGAGAAAAGATATAAACAAGGTGAATTAAAAATTGCTATTTCGCCTTTTGATAACTACTTAAAATTTATATTATTAACTTCAAAAGATAACCAAATTAATTTTTTCAATTTAACACAGGTTGGAGAATTAAGAATTGCATTTACAGATAATAATAATTCTCAAGTTAGTTATAAAAATTTAGTAACTGAATCTGTTAATCCTGATTCAGGTGAAGTATTATTTTATGTACCAAAAGCTGCAGCTGCTGAAATTCAAAGTTATGTAAATAGAGAATTCTATATCATAATAAGAACTGATAATGGTGGAGATAATTTAGTATATTCTGGAACATTTGTAACAGAATCAGAAAGAACCAAAGAAAACTCTGTTAATTACATTCAAAATTTACAAAATACAGTTCTTAATAAGAATGAAAATATCGAAAGCTTACAAGAAACTATATCTCGAAAGGATAGAGAAATTGAAAGACTAACAGCTTTGGTTTCAACAAAAGAAGAACAGATTCAATTCTTGAAAAATCCTAATTCTACTATTCAAAGAACTAGCCCTGCAAAGGCTAATCTTCAAAAAATTGAAAATTCTCAATCTGATGTTAGAGTTGTAACATCACAAACAAATGAGAAAAGAAAAGTCGATATTAGAAAGAAAGGTAATTTATTAAAGAACGTTAAACTTAATCCTAACAAATAATGCTATTAGATGCAAGAAATGATTTATTCGAATTTCAATTCCCAAAAACTTTTTTCCCTCAAGAAATTAGAGATAAATGGGTTAAATATGTAAGAAGAGCACCTTCACCTATTCAAGAGGTTCCTGAGTTTTTAAATTTTACGATTCAAGGAGTTAATACATCATCTCTTTCATATGATCCAGCAGAACAATCCCATACACAAAGAAAAAGACAGGAAAGAAAATGGAGATCATCTGCTCCAATAGGACAAACATCTTCAAAAGAATTATCAGTTACTTTTCAGTTAATTGATGGATACGCTAATTATTTCTTGTTAATGGAATTATTCGACTATTGGTATGATTTTTACAATACAGAGAACTACTGTCCTACAATGACTTTATTTACCGTTGATGGTGATGGAAATAGATTAATGCAATTTGTAATGAAAGATGTCTTATTTACAAATATGCAAGAACTTCAATTGAACTATTCGGATAATGTACAGCAATTCAATTCTTTTGATGCTACTTTCGTTTTTAACTCATATGAGATTAAATTCCCATTTGATTAAGGTTGATAAATACATTATAAATTAAAACAAAGTTATGTTTACTAATTTCGAAGAATTCAAAAATATTACAAAAAATTATCACAACTTATAACGTTATAGGAGTTGCAGATAAATTAAAATAACTAATTATGTACAGTACTTTTAAAGATTTTTTAAATGAGCAAAGAGATTACACATATACAGCAGCTAATCCTGCTATTAAAGCAACTCTAGATTATTTCGGAGTAAATAAAGTTAGTGAAATATCAAGTGCTAAAAACTGGGCAAAAATAAGAAAACAGTCTAAAGGTGAAACTGGAAGATATGTTGGATTTAAAATACAAGCTGACGGAAGTATTGAAGTAATTGGAGAAAAAGGTTGGGCATTAATCGGAATAGATGGTAAGCCATATTTAAACTCTGCCGGACCTTTATTTAAATAAATTATAAGAAATGACTTTTACAAAATTTGAAGATATAGTTAATAATACTGAAATGGATTCATTAAATGAAGCTCTTAATTATGAACTTACAGAAGAAGATAATTTAATGTTTGAAAAATTCGAAGCATTATATGAGTCTAATGAGATCTCAGATCAGGATGTTAAAGATTGGCTAGAGAATCCAAAAAATGAAGGTATTTTAGGATCTATTTTTGGCGGATTAACTGGATTTGCATTAGGAAAAAAGATAGGAAAAATAATTGCCAAAGTAATGGGGATTGAAAAGGGTATTTTATATGACCTTTTAACATCAAGAATCTTCGGCGCAGCCATGGGGTCGACAATTGGAAAACAATTTTAATAAAATTATGAAGAAATACTTAAATATATCATTTGAAGAATTTATTACTGAAAAATTACAATATTTAAATCTATCTGATAAAAAGACAGATGATACTATTGCACAATTCGATACTTCAGATGCAGAAGATTCTAAGAAATTAAATCAAGTAAGATCAACTTTATTAAAGAAAGAAATTTTTCTACTTCTTAAAACCACATTAGAGACAGCAAACAGTAACAGACCTGAATTAATAGCTGAACAAATTATCAGTTTATTTTCTTCAAGTATAAAGGTTGCAGATGCTGAGACATTAAAGGAATTGGAAAGAATTTTAATTAATGGTGATAATATTTATAAATTTAATTTATCAAATGGTATTAATAATTCAATAGATGATATTGCAAAACATTATAAAAAATTTTTCAACGCTGATTTTTTTGAAAAGTTATTTAAGAAACAATTAGGGGTTAGACCTATCACTGGACCTGGAGAAGGATTACTTTCAATTTTTACAGACTTAAAATTTGCAAATCATGGAGATTTACAAAGTGTAGCAAATGAAAGCATAGAAGTTAAATCTAAAAATGGTAGAGTATTACCAGTTGCAAAATATCTCTTTATTGAAACTATCACTAAAAATATAGTTGAATTATCTGACCAATATGTAACAGTAGATCAAACAAAATATACTAATTTTTACAGAAAATCTAAAGGTGGATTCACTGGAAAGTTTGTTAAAGATGTAGTTGATTACTCAAATGAGTTAATTGCTACATTAGATTCTAATGCAAAAAAGGATTATCTTAAAAAATTAGCATATATTTTAAGAGGACATAGATCTGAAGGAATTCCAATGAATCCTCAAATATCATCTGATGAAGAAAAGATTATCACAACTATAATTGAGAAGCAAGATTATTCAGCATTTATAGATTTCAAAGCATTAGTTGATTTCAATGGTTACTGTTTAGATGATGGATTTAAATATCTTTTATTAGCAATGTACCCTAAAATTTCTAAGAATCAAATTGATACTAAAAATTCATTCTTAGTAATTGATTTCAAAAATACTTCATTTAATGATTTATTTAAAATATTCAGAAAATATGTACACGTTAGCGGTGCAGCTGAATGGGACAGTAATGCTACCGGAATAACTGCTACTTCAAATAAAGTTAAACAATATCGAGTTTAAGAAACCAATTTACAACATTTATAAGAAAATAAAATATGATTAAAAATTTTATAGGAGTCGATTTTTCAAAGAACTCCACAGGTATTACTTTAATTAAACCTGACAAAATACACTTTTTTTCAATAGCACGAGATTATGAAGGTAATTCCCACAAAAAAGCTTTCCAATATCATAATATACTTTCGGAAGAAATTTCTGACTGTTCTGTATTTGATTATTCTCTTTTAGTTACTAATGATAAGAAACAGCCTTATTATGTCAATGAATGGAATAAGTTAAAGAATGGTAGATCTATTAAGAATATCGTATTTGAAGCTTTAGAACCATTTATGTCTGATGAAGAGTGGGAAGAAACCGTTGTTGCATTTGAAGGATACGCTTATGGAGCAAAAGGGAATGTACTTATTGATTTAGTTACTATGACTTCTATATTGAAACATTTCTTTGAAATGAGAACTAAGAAAGAAGTTTATGTCTTTGCACCAACAGCAATTAAATCATCTGCTACAGGTAGTGGTAGATCTAAGAAAGATATTATGTTTGAGTTCTTCTTGAAAGAAAAAATAACTTCTGGTTCTGAGTTTCAAGAGTTTTGTAGAAATCAAATAGAATTAGTTAAAAAGAAAAATTCTATAGACGTGCCTAAACCTTTTGACGATATTATAGATTCTTATTTTGTAGTTAAACATTTAATAGAATACCTATCTAGCTTAGAATAGATTTCATCTCTGGAAAATTGAAGACAATTATTTTATGGCCTCTAGCCAAAAAAGTTTAATAATCTAATAAAAAACTTTCTAACTATTTCTGAATATAAATAAAAACATTGATACAATAGTCTAAGCAAATAAAAATTTTTAGAAAAAAAGTAGAAAAAAATGAAACTTTTTACTAATATGTTTAAACTTATGCTTTATTCTCAATATAATTGTTCAATTAAATAACCTAAATAAAAATAATAATTAAGCCTATGAGTCAATCAGACAATTTTGACATTTTTGATCTTGATGTTCAAGACATGAACTTTCAAGAAAAAGAAGAAAAGAAAAAAATATTATATTCTCCAAAGTACGCTGACGGGAAAGATAATATCTACAAAGCAATCGTAAGATTTATTCCAAATCCTACCGATCCGAAAAATAAATCAATGCTACATAAATACGTGTATTGGTTAAATGAGCAATCAGTAAATGTAAGAGGTTACTTTGATTCTCCACAAACAATTGGAGAAAAATGTCCTTTAGCAAGTACTTATTGGAAACTTGCAAAATCTGAATCTGCAGTAGATCAGCAAAATGCAAAAAAATTGAACAGAAAAGAGCAATTTCACTCTTTAGTTCATATTATCAAAGATCCTAATAACCCAGATCTTGAAGGACAAACCTTGATTTTCAGATATAATAAGACTATCAAAGCTCTTATTGATGAGCAAGCGAAACCTGACGAGATGACTGATGAAGATCCAATTAATGTTTTTGATTTATTCAAAGGTAAAGACTTCTACATTCAAATCTCTAAAAAAGGTGAATTTCCTGATTATTCAGGTTGTAAATTCTCTCCAAAAGTTTCAGCAATCACTGTTGATGGCGAGCAAGTTGAAAGAACTAAGGAAGGAATGGAGTTAATTAAACAAAAAGTTTTATCAGCAGCTCCGGACTTAGCTGAATATGATTACAAACCTTTAACTCAAGAGCAAGAAAGTCAAGTATTTACATTTATTTCTTCAATAACTGAAGATACTTCACATTTAGGATCTATCATGGGTGGAGAAGCAACAACTTCTACTCCAGCGAAAAAATCAAAACCTTCTGTTGAAGATACTGTTTCTGATATTGAAAGCAAATCTGACGCTTCTGAAGAAGATGACGACTTTGATTTAACAGAATCTGTTAGCTCTCCTGAGAGCAAAGAAGAAACTTCTGATGCATCGTCTGACGATGATCTTGAATCTTTCTTGAATGATATTTAATATCATTTAATTTCTGAACTTAATAAAAGGGCCTACTTAGTTAGGCCCTTTTTTTTGATAAAAACAAAGCCTAATGATTGAGAAAGATAACATACCTGAAATAAAAGATACACTTCATGAGATTTTGGTTGAACACCATGACTCTTATGAGAAACAAAGTATAAAACAAGGAAGAGACTTTTTAAGATTTGCATGTCCTAGATGTGGAGATTCTGACAAAAAGCTTTCTAAGAAAAGAGGAAACTTCTTTTTTAGTTCAGGCTACTTTCATTGTTACAATTGTGATTGGCACACTACAATTCTTAACTTTTTTGATTTCTATAACAGAGAAATTGACGATGTTAATATAAGAATTAATATCAGGAAAACTGTTAATGATTATATTGAGCAGGGACTTACAAAAAATATTGATACTATTTCTCAAAAGAAAATAGATGAATTAAAAAAGTATGCAATCCCTAAACAAAAAATCATTGATAAATTAGGATTATCTCCAGTATATCCTACTCATCCTTATGTTGCAAAGAAAAAACTTCATCATAGATTAAATCATTTAGCATTTAAAAGAGGTAATTTATATTTCTTCAATATGTTAGATGATGAAAACGTACTTGGATTTCAAACAAGAACTTTCAATCCGAAGTACGAATCTACAATGAAATATATAAAATACCCGCTAGGAAAAATATATGACAAATTTTTTCCTGAGGATAAACCCAAAGGATATGAGTTTGATAGTATAGATAAAATCAGTTTACTATATAATCTTCTTACAGTACAATTTGAGAGGAGAGTTACAGTTTTTGAAGGAGCATCAGATTCATGGTTATACCCAAATTCAATTGGAAAAAGTTCAGTTGGATTAAATGATGAATTCTTAGATGAGCATCCGAACGTGAGATACTTTTTTGATAATGATAAAGCAGGTTATACAAAAATGGCTGAAAAAATCAAATTAGGAAAAAAGGTTTTCATGTGGAGAAAGTTCATCTCTGATTTTGAACTATGGGATTATGACTTAAAAGATTGGGCTGATATTATAGTTCTAAGCAGTCAAATTAAGAAACCTCTATTTAGAGAGGCTGAAAAATATTTTACAAGCGAAGCTTTAGACTTGATATATGTATAAAAATAATATAGACATATTTTTGGAAGAAAATGAAAATTTCGAGAGGGATCTTGAATTATCTCAGAAGAGATACAAATTGATTAACGAATGGGACTCAGATCTACCTGATCTTGATTCTTTAGGTAGCATTGACATCGATCTAAATAAAAAACCTAAAGCCACTCAAAATCGATCTGTTAGGATGAGAGAGATAGGTCCACAAACGTCAAGAAAGCAAACAAAAGATCTTTTTTAAATGGATAAGAAAAAAGTAGATTATTCGGAGTTAAACAAAGCACTAGAGAAGAAATTCTTAGAAAGCAGAAGAGAATGGAAAGATAAAGTCATTGCCGTAGTTAAACAATTACAGCAAATTGACTTAGATGCAACTAAGCATACTCAAATCCATATGGACATGTTGATATTAAGAGAGGATTTAGTATTTGAAATTGCTTCTTATAAGAACAAAGTATCTTATCTTAATTCATCTTTAAAAAGGGAAAAGAAAACCAAGTATCATAATTACGCTACTAATTTTGATTTAAAACTTGCAACTTATTATGACAAAGACATTTATATCTCAGGAGATTTAAATGAACATATAAGACAGATAGAAATATTCGATAATTATGTATATTTCTTAAAAGAGCAGATTATGACATGTGATAAAATGGGATTCTCCATTAAGCATATTGTCGATTCTAACAGGATGTAAATAGCCTAATATAAAAAACAAACCTTATGAGTGAAAATAAAGGTTTTATACGAGCACAAACTACTACAAATAGTTGATGCTACACAAATTGAAATAGACCAACTCAATATCTCATTAGAGAAACAAATTGAAGGTTGGGCATTTAAGAAGAAATTCTATTCAGGATGGGATGGTAAAGTGAAATTTATCAAAGGGAACCTTATACCCTTTGGTTTATGGAAAGAAGTTTACGATATTTGTCAAAGATTCAAATTCGAACTTGAAATTGAAAACCTATCCTCTTATTTTTCAGGAATCTCATTAGAAGATTTCCAGTCATGGGTAACTGAGCAATTCGAAGGAAATGCATTACAACCTAGAGATTATCAAGTTGAAACTGCTTGGAAAATAATAAAATACAAATCTTGCCTAGGTGAATTAGCTACTTCTGCAGGAAAGACCTTAATTACATTTATGGTTTTTTCATATCTCATCAAAGTATTAAAATTTGAAAAGATCTTAATGATAGTTCCCAATGTCACTCTTGTGGAACAAGCAGATGGAGATTTTTATGAATACAATGACCCAAAGATAATTGATTATGAAATTCAATTAATTTACTCAGGTAAGAAAATTAAAAAGAGTTCAAATATAGTTGTTGGTACTTATCAATCATTAGTTAAAAAACCTAAAGAATTTTTCGCACAATTTGATGCTGTCTGTATTGATGAGTGCTTGCACCCAGATACATTAATTACAATGTCAGATGGTTCGGAAAAGAAAATATCTGAAATTAATTCAGGAGATTTAGTATATACTACTAATGATAGAACACTCAAACAAGAAATTAAAGAAGTTGATTTCGTATATACTAATTTATCAAAAGGTAATCAAATGTATGAAATAGAAATGGAAAACGGATCTACAATAAAAATTACCGGAAATCATAAAGTAAAATTAATTTCAGGTGAATATAAAAGAGCAGATCAATTGACTGAAGATGATGAAATTTTAAGTTTAGAAGATTATTTTAGTGAAAATTTAACAAAAAATATAATTAGAAGGTCACCCAGATTCCGAAAAGCTTCTCAAAAACTTAAAGCAATTTTATGAAAATTAAATCAATTAAAAAAATAGATTATAAAGATGAAGTTTTTAATCTTCGAATAAAATCAGAAGATGGCTTAAATCATAATTATATAGCAAATGGACTAAACGTTGCCAATTGCCACAAAATGAAAGCGAACTCAATTAAAACAATTTTACAGAAATGTAAACATACCCACTATACCTTTGGAGTATCAGGAACAATCCCTAAGCCTGGGACACTTGACCGTTTAACATTAATGAGTCAAACAGGACCTGTAGTTTCTGAAGTTGGTACTCGATTCTTAATTGATAAAGGACATATTACTCCAGTAGAAATTAAAGTAATCAAATTAAATTATGCACCTGAAAAAATTAGAGAAGCATTTTTTAAAGCATCTCAATCAGCTGATTCAAAAAGGTTATATAATATTGAAAGAGATTATATTATAGAAAACAAGCAACGTCTTGACTTTGTTTGTAAAACTATATCCACATCTAAAAAGAATTCTCTAGTATTATTTCATAGAGTTGCATATGGTAAAGCACTCTATAATAAATTAAGAGATTTAAATAGAGGGAGAGAAATTTATTATGTCGATGGTTCAACTCCAACAGAAACTAGAGAAGTATATAAGAGAAAAATGGAACAAGGAGATAATGTTATTCTTGTAGCATCATATGGTACTTTTTCCACAGGAGTCTCGATACGTAAGATCTTCTCAATCTTCTTTACAGAATCATATAAATCAGAAGTAATTGTAAGACAAAGTATCGGTAGAGGATTAAGAAAACATCATGAGAAATCAAAATTATTAATCATAGATTTTACAGATGATTTTTCTTTAAAGAGAGACGGAAAGGTCTACTTCAATAATTTCATGATTAGACACATGTACGAAAGGTTAAAAATTTATAAAGATGTAGAACTACCTTACCAAATTAAATCTGTGAATCTTTGATAAATATAAAAATAATCAACAATACTACTTTATGTTTAAGAACTTTGATGAATTTATAGTAGAACGAAATCTTGCAAAGATACAGAAGAATATCAAGATTAAAGTTGTGATAGATGCAACCGTTCATTCTGATGAAAGAAAAAGGAGACATGAAGGAACTGTAATTACAGATTCAGATATTGTTAGTACTGCTGACAAAGCATTACCTAAAATAACTGATGAACTAATATTTGACAAATTAGATATTGGAGCATTCATTCACATTTATAATCCAAAGAACAATTTAAATTTAGTTACAAAGTTAGAAGGCGAAGGCACTAATATGAAACTTGTAATTATAACCGTAATGATTAAAAAAGACTTTAAACCTAAAAAAGGCACGAAGACAGTCATAATTTAAAATTAAAAAGAAACAAATGGCCCTAATTAAAACGTTTACTGAGTGGAAACTATCAAGAGATGAAAATAAAGCTCTTGAAAAGAAAAAAGAAGCGAAGCAAAAGTATACATCAGCAATTTCTGAATTATTAAAAGAATTCGAAGTTGAAGCTGTACATGAATTACCTTCTGAAAAAAGAAAAGATTTCTTTGAGAAATTAGATTCTATGCTTGGTGAAAACCAACAAATAAGAGAAGCATATGAGCTTGCTTATGATACTGAATTTACAGGAACTGTAATAAATGAGTCAACAATCATTGAAGAAAATAAACTCTTGAAACAAGATAAACTTTCTTCAGAAGAGTATCAAAAAGCTAAAAAGCTTAAAGGATTTAATCCAGATAACTATACATTTGATGGCGATCAGTCGCTTTATGTGAAGAAAGCAAATGAAGCTGAAGATGTTGATACGAAAGTAGCAAAAGATGTTATCAAGAAAACTGGTAAAAATCCAGAAACAGATGATATTAAAAAAGACAAAAAAGCTGCAGACGCTGATGAGAAGGTTGCAAAAACTGTAACTGAAGAAAAAGAGAAAAAAGAGTGTCCTAAATGCGAAGGCGAAGGCTGTGACCATTGTGACGGAAAAGGATATCACATGGTAGGTGAATCGAAAGATAAAGATCTACAAAGAGATGTGGTTTTATTTGTTATTAACAATGAGCCTGCTTACAAAGCTGCAATCGCTGCTGGTAAAAAAGGAAAAATGGAAAGCAAAGTACCTTCATTCTTTGAAATGTATAAAAAGGAAAACGGAGTTAATTCTGTAAAAATTGATAAAGACGATATTAAGAAAATCGCTGCTGAATTAATGGTACAACTTGAAGAAGAAATCAATGAGTCTAATATTGATACATCTGACTGGGATCTTGATGCATTAAAAGATTATTATGCAAGAGAATTTTTAGAGTCTAACTCTGATTCTGAATTAGTTGATATTTTCTTAAAAGCTGAATTAAACGAAAATGTTTCTGAATCTAATAGAAACGTTTTAAGAAACATATTATTAACTTTCGAATCTGTAAAATCTATTACTGATGTATTAGTTGATACAGATGGAACAGCTGAAATTATTTTAGCGAATGAAGTTTCATTAACACTTGAAAATTCAAACGATAACTTTTGGTTATCAAATGAAGAAGGTGAAAATGTAGTTGCAACAAATGAAGGTTCTGAATTCTTGAAAGAACTTTACACTCTATTTGGTAAGGTACTTATTATGAATGAGGCTGAAATCAAACCTAATCCTAAAATGTCACCAGCATCTAAAAAGATTTATAATGCTGTTTCAAAAGCAATTAAAGCTCCAGAGTTTGATGAAGGAGATAAAAAATCAGATGACAAACAAAAACACAGTGGTGCTAAAAAATCTGAAAAGGATTTAATTGGAGAAGGGAAATACGAAGAATCAAAAGATGAAGAAATTTCTGAAATGTATAAAGGTTTAAAAGAAACTGAGAAATACAAAGGAATGGAAGAATCTGCTGTTAAAAACGTTGCAGAAATGATGTACGAAATGAAGTACGGAATGATGGAAGCTGGAGTTGAAGACGTTAAAGAAATGTATGAATCTTCTTGCAATGAAGGTAAATACGGCGAAAGCAAAATGGAAGGTTATGTTGATGTTAAAGAAAAGGAAGACATCGATGAAGGAAAAGAAGAAAAGCAATATGAAGTTTCTGGTCATATCGATGTAGATGGAGACGGTAAAGCTGATCTTGATGCATCTGAAATGAAGCATGATAAAATTGCTGAAAAAATTGTTGAGATGATGAAAAAATCTGAGTCAACAGAAGAAGTTACTGCTGAATCTTTAATTAAAGATTTCCAATCAGGCAATATGACTTTAGAAGAATTCCAAACAGCAATTGCTGATTTAAAAGAATCAGAAGAAAATGTAACTTTCGAAGCAGTTGAAATTACTGATGAATATTTAGCAGAAGGTAAACTTGACAAAATGATGAAAGATGCCAAGCAAATTGAAAATAATGTTAAGGCTCTTAAAAAGAAAATAAAGAAAGATGATTCTGAAAATGTAAAATCACAACTTGCTGCTGAAGAAGAAAAACTAAGAAGAGTTGCTGCTGCAATTAGAGATGCAAGAGAAAAAGCAAATGAATCAACTGAAATTAATGAAGAAAAAATCAGTAATGAAAAAGAATTCAGAGAATACGGAATGACTATTTTGAAAAAGGCATTTGGTGATGAATTTGAAGAATCAAGAGCGAAAGCTGTTATTGACGGATTAATCAAAAAATACGGAAGTAAAGGTGACTGGGGTGCTGCAGTTGGAGCATTACAATCAGGATTAGATTAAACAATAAACTATGAATTTAAAAGAAATTTTAAAGCAGAAAGGATTTAAATCTGTTTATAAAATTTTATCAAAAGAGGTTTTCATTTTCGAGAAGAGGATGGAAACCCTTTTGTTTGTAAAGTACCTAGGAAAAGATAAATGTATTATTCTCAAAAAGAATAAATCACCTATTACTTTAGTAGATAAGATTTTAAATCCCGATTACAAAAAAGCGGAAGAACATTTTAATTCAATACGCTATCTCAAAAAATTTAAAGGTTACAAGTTCAAAATTGGATTCTCCGAGGATAGACAAGTTCTATATCATGTTAATGATGGAGGGATAAGAACATTTGATAGTGACACTTTAAATGAATATTCGAAAATTTTAAAACTCGACCCAATAGAACCTTTATATAAAGGAACTTTAAACTCGAATCAGAAAAATGAGATAATCCAAAACCATATAGAAGATCCTTCAAATTTAGCAGGTATTTTTACGTCTTCTGAGACAGGCAAAAGAGATTATTATACATTCAATCCTAAAGCAAAGAAAACAATCCCTAAAGATCTTAATGTTATCATAGTTAACCACTTCATGAATTTTATAGATTCTGTTGATACTATTATTAAGTTTGATTCTGATAAGTTAGATAAAAGATATGTACAGTTAATGAACTCATACATTTATCAATATCTTTATAAGAATATAAATAATTTGAAAGGAATTGAGTTTGATACGCCTAATTATAGAATATCCGAAGAATTTATAGATAAACCTATTTTAAGACTATTTGAAGATCATCCAGAGTTTATTGTAGTATATAAAATATTATTGAGTACATTTAATAAAAATATTACCTCTAGAGGGTTATACACGAAAAATGATATTAGTAATATTAAAGAGGTGATAAATAAAATAAATCTAAAAATAAAAGGTTTAGATTTTGCTAATTTAATAAATTAAAATATAAAAAATGTCTAGAGTTACAATAAAGAGAAAGTACACAGAACGTCATCCTCCTAAAAGAGTGAATCAAGCTGCAAGAGTAAGAAATCAAGTAATTGAATTTGTTGCTCGGAACGGTGAGGTTACATATGACCAATTGGCTGCTTTTGTAAAAGAAGTATCAAAAACTCAAAAAGGCGCAAAAGCTTGGTTACGAAAGAAATCAGGTTTATTTAATATAAAAGAAGGTGATGTAGAAAAAAAGGTATCACTTTCTAGAAAAGGAACAAAAATATACGACTCAGTAATGACAACAAACGAATCAGAATTATTTGAAGAAAATGAAGGCGGAAACACATTCTTAACATTTGAAGAATTTTCATCTATGAACAAAGAGAAAAAGGAAGAAGAAGAAGGCGAGGAAGAAGAAGACGGTGAAGAAGACGAAGAAGACGAAAATCCAGAAGATATGAAAAAGGACTCAAAGAAGAAAGCTGAGGACGATGAAGAAGAGGACGATGAAGAAGAGGACGAAGAAGAAGAAGAAGACGAAGACAAGAAAAAGCCTAAGAAAGAAAATCCTAAAAAGGATGATAAAGAAGATAAGAAAGATCCTAAAAAGGATGAAGAAGAGGAAGATGAAGAAGAGGAAGAAGACGAAGACTAATTAAATAATTATATTATGAATCAATTTAACGAGATTTCCGAATCAATACAACATGAA
>Ga0306869_1000555_pt1 | contig 16785 bp, 17 predicted proteins | sample AntRauTorckE6833_FD_190421 | JGI IMG/M metagenome (GOLD analysis project Ga0306869, IMG submission 190421) | Saline lake microbial communities from Rauer Islands, Antarctica - Metagenome Torckler E6 #833 (v2) (version 2) | ecosystem: Environmental > Aquatic > Non-marine Saline and Alkaline >... | reverse complement strand
GGCCTACAAGTTTGAAGTGTACTATTCCACCGCTTTCAATGCGGCTATACTTAACGCCAACGGGGTGGTAACCAGCATTAACTCCGACAGCGGCGAACTCATTCGTCACCTGAATCATGAGGCGGCTAAAACCATTCGCTACGGCAATACCTCAAAAAATGATGCTTTGAAAATGATTACGATGAATCCGGCCATTCAACTTGGCATTGATGACCGTGTAGGTAGCCTGGAAGAGGGTAAGCACGGGGATGTATCCATTTGGAGTGAACATCCGCTCAGTATTTATACCATCAACCAGATGACGTTTGTTGATGGCATTAAATATTTTGACAAAGATAATGATGTATCCGACATGCGCATCGATATTGATCCCACCGAGAGCCGTGATGTATCAACACACAAAACTAATTTTGGCCGAACTGAAAACGGTAAAGAATGCATGCATGATGTGTTTTATCTTTTTTCTGAATCTGCCAACAGTAAATAAGAGTTAAATTATCGACCCTATGAAAGCAATAAAAAAAATCTCACTATTACTCATTTTGGTTTGTCTGAGTACCGCAGCCACTGCACAGATTACCGAGAAACCCGGCTTTGGTAAGTTTGCCATCACCAATGCTGATATCTATACCGTTACCAATGGCATTATTGAAAACGGGGTGGTACTTATTGATAACAAAAAAATCACCTATGTGGGTAAAAATGCGAAAATCACCGATGATTACACCCGCATTGATGCCTCGGGCAAGCGGGTGTATCCGGGCTTTATTGATTCGGGTACCGGGCTCGGCTTGGTTGAAATTGGGGCCGTATCGGTAACCAACGATCAAAATGAGGTGGGTAATTTCAACCCGCACGTGATGGCCTTTACCGCTATCAATCCGCATAGCACCGCTATTCCGGTCACGCGTACCAGCGGTGTTACAACCGTTTTGTCTGCGCCCGGTTCGGGTACTATTTCAGGGAAAGCCACGCTGATCAACCTTTACGGTAATTCGCCTGATTCGATGGCGGTGGTTCAAAAAGCGGGCTTGGTTCATAACTGGCCCTCATCAGGGCCGCGCGGCTGGTGGGATGACCGCAGCGATAAAGAAATTGAAGAAGCCTACGAAGAAAATATTAAGCAGATTAAAGATTATTGGAAAAATGCGATGGCCTACAATCGCATGATGAACGACTATGAAGCAAATTCTTCGGGGAAAGATCAACCCGATACGGATATTACATTAAGAGCCATGCGCGAGGTTTTAACGGGCAAAGTGCCGGTTATTTTATCGGTCAATAAGAAAAAGGATATTAAAAAAGCGTTGAGCTGGGTTGAAGAAATACGCGAAAAAACCGAGGCGCGTTTTATACTGGCCGGGGTAGAAGAGGGGTGGATGGTAACGGAAGCTATTGCCGAAGCCGATATCCCTTGCCTGATTGGACCGGTGCTGGATGTGCCATCCGAAGATTACATGGGGTATCAAACCTCGTACCAAAATGCCGGACGCCTGCATGATGCAGGTATACAGGTGGCCCTTATGACACAGGATGCTGAAAACGTGCGCAACTTGCCCTTTAACGCCGGCTTTGCCGCAACATACGGCATGGGAGTGGAACAGGCGCTGAAAGCAATCACCATAACGCCGGCCAAAATATTTGGGGTGGATGACAAGATTGGTAGCATTGAAGAGGGAAAAATTGCCAACCTTTTTATTGCTGATGGCGACCCTTTTGAGCCGATGAATCACATCGAACAGGTGTTTATTGATGGCTATAAAATTCCGATGACAAACCGCCATCGTCAGCTCTACGAGCAATTCCTCGACCGCGATGCCACGGCCGGTAAGTAGGGTCTAAATGCTCAGAGAATACACGGCGCCAATTCCAATTAATATGGCAAAAAGAAAGCTGAGCAGCGTACCGATCAAAATATACTCTGCCTGCATGCGGTCTTTTTTACTCTCAATGTTACCGTTAAAACGAAAGATTGATTTAGCTGCTATTAAAAAACCAATTGCGCTGTATTGGCCCAACAGAATAAAGGTGAGAATGATAGTGCGCTCTATGTAGCCAATCCATGTGCCGGCATTATTTAACCCCAACAGCTCTTTAGTGTTTTCTTTAAGCTGTCGGCTCCATCTGTTGGTCAATTTTTCAATTAAAAACCCGAGCGGGCGCAGCATAATTAAGTAAGCAGAAATAAAAATCCATAGGCTACTGCTTGAGGCCTCCCACAGTAAATCTATATCAGCGATGCCGTAGCCAATATAATACAGCCACCCAATTACAAGCATGGAAATATGCAGGCACTGATCAATGATAAAATACCGCACGCCGTTTCGGCAGCTTGACTTCCACCAGTCGATAAAGAAATGCGAAACTAAGATAAAAAGCGGCAGCTGCCAATGGTCCCAATCAGCTAAAAACAAATACGTTAACGCCCCGACAATGGCAATATGGTAATACAGGTGGGTTGATTTTACGCCGGTACGTTTACTTACGATCCATTTGTAGCGCTGCAGAAAAAAATCGGCCAAGATATGGGCCAGTAAAATGCGAAAGAATATAATCAGTTCAGTTGTACCTATCATAGTATTGGTAACGCTATTTTCTATTGTTGATTAATGAGGCTTTCAAACCGGTGCAAAAATTTTTTTATGGCAAACCATCCGGCCGCCTTCACTCGATAATGCACCGCCGCCTCCGAAATATCCAACTCTTTGCCAATATTTTTCTGGGTTCTTTTTTGCAATAGCCGGTACACAATTTCAGCCTGTGCCGGGGTCCATTTGTTTATCACTGCATCTGCCAAGGCGCACGAAGTCTCCATCTCCCGATTCATGGCATCGGATGGTGTGGTGATAGCCAATTTAAAATTTCCTTTGAGCTTGTCAAGCATCGGCCCGGAATTGCGATAGGCGGCGCCGTCACCTTCCGATATATTTTCAGGAAGATAATCGACCTTGCCCACTCCGATAGCTATGCGAGTATCCCAATTCATTTTTTTTTCCCCGTCCCGGTTTTTCTTCAACGTAGTACGTATTAAAAGTCCCGCCCTCAGTGCATTTTCAGGGTTAGCCAACACACCTTGAAAACTATCACCCCTGAATATATCAAACGAAGGGGTGAATTTTTTGGATTTAAATTTTTTCTCAATGAGCTCAAAAGCTTTTTTAAGTTCATTGTTGAGTTGATCTTTACCTTCAACAGATGAGGAATCTATAATATCACCGGTAAGAACAGCAAAATTTTTATTTCCCGGCATAATTAAGGTGTATATATCCTCGTTGAAGGTTTATTTATTCGAGGCCTTTGAAATACTATCCAAGAGTCTTCTCCCAAAGGGATTCCTTCGGGAGAAATAGACGTAGGTTATGCAAAGGCCTCTATACGATATTGAAAATCGATTTTATTTTTTTAGTTAAGCTTGAGGGCTTAATATTAGTGGTATTAAGTCTATAGGCTTAATTAGGCTTGAGCAATTTCAACAAAATATTGTCCAATACAAAAACAAAAATAAGTAATACGGCGAGACCGACTATGCTTACAAACGGTTCCCAAATTACCAACCCACCAACAACACCCAATATGCCGCCTAAATATTGAATGTAACGCAGCTGTTGGTTGGTGGCTTTTAGTATAATTTCTGATATACGCTGCTCATCATACTGCTTTAAATTATCCTCAACAAGGGCGTGAACATCCAGCTGGTTGATCAATTTATAAAGTAAATTAGTGACGACGATTTCAATTTGTTCGCTGTTGGCATCAATGCGGGCAGGCAGATCATCTAAAAATTCATCAAACCGATCGAGTCCGGTTTCTACAGATTCCGGAATACGGCCCAGCGCCTCCTCTACAATGCGCTGCATTTTTTGGCCTTTGATAAAAGTGTAGGCTTTTAAGGCCACCCGTTCGATGGAGGTTTCATCAATGGATTCTTCTATTTGTACCAAAATTTTACGGGCCATGGCGCCGCGAATGTCCGGGTTGGCCATCATATCATTGACGTATTCCATCAGCCACTGCTTCAGGTCCGATCGGAAGGCGGGGTCGTCAATTATTTGTTTAATATAAGCCGTTGACTGCTTGCGGTAGCGGCTAATGACGTCCGATTCATGGATTTTCTTTTTTATGATTTCGGGATTAATCAAATCTTCTGAGACAGCCTGTGCCAGACGAAAGGCGATGCGATTTTTTTGTGCGGGAATAAGTCCGTGACCCAGCAAGGGACGTTTTTGGGCAGGTTTGAATAGCATGGTGATGGCAATCCAGTTGGTAAGAAAGCCGATGAGTCCGCTTACCGATAGAATGCGCAGTAGTCCCTGAAAGTAAAACGTATGGCCGAACAGGGTATAGCGCAGCGTCTCGAAATCCCAGTAAAAAGAAAAAATTAACATTCCCAAAAGGAAATAAGGAACCGCTTTGAGGATATGTAACAGTCCCGAACTTTTGTGCTGAAAGGGGGCTATGTCTTTGTCCGGTGCAGCTGGTGTTTCAGCAGAATTTTTTTTGTGCCGCTTAATAATATGCCACAAATTTTTAGCATAATGCCGGGTGTGGCTTTTGGCAGCTTCGAAAGCAGTATCATTGTTGGCGTTATCCGGCATTATAAGCGCAAAATGTTGGAAATGAATGTGGTGATATGAGCTACGAAAATGGTTGTTTCAACGACTTTTATTTGATAAGTGGTTTAATACCCCGACCCTTTGGGTCGGATAGAATACACAATAAGATACGCTAAAATATCCTTTGCCGAAGGCATCCCTTTGGGAAAATCCCCTCTGGAGGGGTGCAGGGGTGGGTTATAATAAAAGAAAATTATTTTAGGGTATCTCATTCCATTTGATACCCCGATGGCTCTGCCTCGAGGTTATTTATTTAGCTTTTCAAGATAATAATCTTCACGAGCGCGCATTACTTTTTTTTGTGATTCAGACGTGTCATTATACCCTGCCAAATGCAGCAAACCGTGCGTAACGATGCGCTTAAATTCTCTTTCGGGTGATTGATCGAGCTCCTCGGCTTGCTCTAAAATACGTGGTCCGCAACAGTACAGGGTTCCCTCAATGGCTTGGTCGGTTGAATCTTGATCGTACCGAAAGCTGATAATATCGGTTACGTAATTGTGCTCAAGATGTTCTTTATTGACAGCGATGATTGTTTGGCGGTCAATAAATACAACTTCGAGAAGGTAAAAAGAACAGTCTTCTTCTTCCGCAATACAGGATGCCAAGATTTCGACATCATCTTTCGAGAGGGGAAGGGTCGTCTCCAGTTCATTGAACAAATGAATACCGGAATAGCCGGTATGTGCAGGAAAATTATTCGTCTTCATCAAAGCTAAACTCATCCGGGCCCACGGACTCGGTGAGCGAGAGGGCAATGGCACACATCATCAAGTCTTCGGGAAGTTGCGTAAAATCACTGTTAAGGATCGCCTCACTCACATTACTGTACAGGCTGCACCCGGCCGTTGATTCAATAATAAGTCCCGATGTGCGCTCTCCGTTGCGACCAAAAAATGTTACCTGCTGCAGCATATCACTTGCAATGAAGGCGGTGCAATTATGAAGCTGCAGAAAGGTGTTTTGTGCATATACCGACACCATATTGAGTTGCTCTCCGTCAGTTTCAAGCCCCAGGTGAATTTCAAGAGCTATCTTTCGTTCTTCCTTATCATTGCTGATCTCAAAGCGATATACATCATCTCCAAGCGGTTTGGGGTCGGCGCCCAACACCTTGGCGATTGCATCAATATTTTTTTCTGTAAATTGGTGAACCATGGTTGATATTTATGATTGAACTGTCATTACTCTAAGAGCCCTTTGCATTACTGACGTCCATTTCGACTTCACTCCGTTGCGCTCTCCGAAGGAGTCCTTGGGACAATATGACGTCAGTCTGAGCGTGCCTCCCAAAGGGATGCCTATGGCAAAAGGCATAACTACGGTGAAATGAGCACCGATTTCACATCGGGTGAATGTAGTCGAAGATTTTGTAAATGGTTTTGCAAACATATTTCGAATATAATGCTCCCTAAACCAATAATAAATGATTGAGTTGTTAATTGGAAAAAATATTATAACAGCTGATCAATCTGCCGTTTATTTTCTTGTTCATTCTGAGGAAACTGAATGCGCTGACCGGTAATACGATTCACTTTTTCAATTAGATTTTGAGCCTCCTCATTTTGGTCGGCCAAATAATAAATACGCTGAACGATGACCAGATTATAGATTGAGGAGTAGGCCTGCCGGATAATTCGTTCTCTACGGGCTGATATATTTTGCATCTTTTTTTGCAGCTGTTGCTGTTTGGAAATATCAGCATTACCACGGGCCTGTTTTATCTGATTGGTAAGCTGTGCAATTTTTTGTTGTAAACTATCAAACTTTTGAAGGTGGCTTTCCAATTTTTCCAGCGATTCGTTCTGAGTGAGTAATGCCAGTCGCATGGCGTTATCATAATCCTGCGATGTGGCATAGTTATAAGCGTACAGCACAATTGAGCGATTATCACCGCCTACGCTATTAAACGGCAGGCGTTCTTCACCCCATTTAAGCCACTTTGCGGCACTGTCGGGCATGTTCTGTTCCTGATAGGCATTGGCCAGTTCCGTGATGCCGTAGCGGTAATTGCCGAGCATGCGCCTGATATTTTCATCAAGGTAATTGCCGGGTTTATTCCACTTGCGAAATCGAAACTTGCGGTAGGTATCGGCCATAATTTCCGGGTCAATCCACCCAAAGGAAGACACATTTTCATGGCGTTGAGGCACCACGCGGAACCCCTTACCCTCAAAGCGGAAATAATTTTGCAGCCCAAGCTGGCTAACCCGCGATACGGTGTTGGCAAAGTGTACGGGCCGCAGCCATTTATTGGTCTTAAGGATATCAATAATCACTTCATCCTGTATTTGGGTATAATATCGCTTATTTCCTTGTCGATCGGTTCCCGGTGCCCGGCGGCCCTCAAAATACCAGGCCAGTTCACTATCAAGTGAATCAACGGGCATGCCAAAATCAACGGCTTCTTCATACACATTTAATGCCGTATCTGATTGTACGCCAATAGCTTCTCGGTATTCGCCTGATGCGGAAAAAGAGCTTCTAAGCAAATCTTTATTGACCGGAATGCGAACCGTGTCGGGTTGATGCAGTTCATACCCTTTTGTAAGCTCCTCAATTTCATCATCCGTCAACGAAATGGGCAGGGGCGCGGATTCATGCGACCACTGGTCGCGCAGCTGCTTGATGTACCAATCGGTGTTCAAAAGGCTGAGGCAAACAATGCGCACATCCGTACGAACGCCCTCAACTTCCTGGAGGTACCAGAGAGGAAAAGTGTCATTATCGCCATTGGTAAAGACGATGCCCTGGTAATCAACTGATTGCAGCAAGTTAAAGGCGTAATCGGGGGCTACATAGCGATCGCTGCGATCGTGGTCGTTAAAATTCTGCCAGCCCATCTGAAACGGAACGGCTAAAAACAACCCGCCCAGCAGGGCATAGGCCGCTGCATTACTGGATTTCAGATAATCCTTGACCATGTTCACTAAGCCCACTCCACCCATGCCAATCCAAATGGAAAAGGCAAAAAAGGAGCCCACATAGGCATAGTCCCGCTCGCGCGGCTGCATGGGGGTTTGATTTAGGAAGATGATAATGGCCAGCCCTGTTAACATGAATAGTGCGAGTACGCAGAGCGCTCGTTTCCAATCTTTTTGAAAATGGAAAATCATGCCCAAAAGACCCAGCAAAAAGGGTAAGAAAAAATAGCTGTTATGCGCTGGACTTTGTTCATTCTCGGTTTCTGTAAATCCGCTCTGCCAGCCCGCATTTTGCACATCGTTGTCGCGGCCTACAAAATTCCAGTTAAAATACCGGATGTACATATGGTTGACCTGGTAACTCCAGAAATAATCCCAGTCACTTTCATACTGTCCGTATTGCTGCAAGTGTTGCGGGCTGGCCGAGTATCGGCGCGGAAAAAGAGATTCTTCCTGCTGGCTTATACGTCCTGTTTCTTCGTTGTAGGTGTTGCCGGTCAGCAGCGGTGTTTGTCCGTACTGTTTGCGTTCAAGATAATCAATAAAGGCTTGAGCGGTTTCAGGATCATTTTCATCAATTGGCGGATTGGCTGTTGAACGAATAAATATCAGCGCATACGAGGAATATCCAATCAGGATGAGCGTATAACAAAGGATCGCAAAATTGGCCGTGCGATAATTTTTCTTATGGGTAAAATAAATGCCTCCGGCAAGGCCGGCAATCACCAAAAGGGTAAAAAATACGGGGCCTATAAGGCCATAACTTGCGTCGTCAATGCCGTCCATAATGCTGGGAATCCACTGTACGGTAAACGGATAAATCAAAAAGAATGAAGCAACGGCTACCGCTCCGGCAATGGCCAGCGACATTAATCCAAATTCCCTTTTCTTGAAATAAACGATGAGTGCTACAAAGAATAAAGCCAGCAAATTGAGCAGGTGAACGCCCAGTGCAAGCCCAAACATGTACGCTATTAAAAGAAGCCATCTTCTATTTCCAGATTCGGCGTGATTTTCTGACCACTTCAGTGCCAACCAAACCACAATGGCGGTAAAAAACATCGACAAGGCATATACTTCTGCTTCAACCGCATTAAACCAGAAGGTATCGGTTACCGCAAATGCAAACGCCCCGATGACGGCCCCGCCATGCATGCCAATCCGGTCGATGGATGCATATTTTTCCATAGCGTAGCCTTTGAATTCACGTACCAGCCGCACAATAATGAGATAGAGCAGCATCACCGTAAGGGCCGAGGCCAATGCACTGATAAAGTTGATGCTCACCGCTACCCAGCTGCTGGGCATAAACATAGAAAACAGCCGGCCCAACAACGAATAGAAAGGGGCTCCCGGGGGGTGATTAACCTGAAGACCGTGCGCTACGGCAATAAATTCACCGGCATCCCAGAAACTGGCGGTCGGCGCCATGGTAATGATGTATAATATAAGCGCTGAAATAAATACAAAAAGGGCTACAATCTTATTCGTAGAACGGTGATTCGAAAACATTCAGAATATTAATTATGATTTTCTACATTAAGGGCGTTCAATTGCACGTGCCAAAGGCATAGCTGCGGTGCAATAATAGGGATAGGGAGTATAGAATCAAAATATGTACTCCGCCATTTTTCATACATTCCAACGGTTAATTAACGTATCTAAGGTATTAATTATTTTTGGAGTAATCATGATTAGAAACCTTTGCAAAACTTAACTGTCATTGCGAACGGAGTGTGGCGATCTCCTTTTATTATTCAGGAGGGAGATTGCTTCGCAGGTACAGCCTACGTAGCCGTAGGTACTTTGGCGTAGTGGGCCTCGCAATGACAAATTTATTAAATTACGGGTTTTGCAAAGCCCTTGATAAACTGCTCAGTTTTTAAAATTTATTTACATATATGAGTGATCAAAACAATCGTTTTTTCTCTTCACGACTGGGGCTTATTCTAAGTGTGCTGGGCATAGCCGTTGGCACAGGCAACATTTGGCGGTTTCCCCGCATTGCTGCACAAAATGGGGGGGCGGAGGGCGCCGGTGCTTTTATTTTTGCCTGGATATGCTGCCTGTTTCTTTTTTCCATTCCATTGATTATTGCTGAATACGGCATGGGCCGCTACGGTCGCAAAGGAGTTATCGGTTCATTCATAAAATTGGTGGGTAAAAAATTCGCATGGATGGGCAGCTTTATTGCTTTTGTGGCCACGGCCATTATGTTTTATTACAGCGTTATTGCCGGCTGGTGCCTGTATTATTTTATCCAATCGCTTACCGCTGAATTGCCCGCTAACCTTCAGCAAGCCGAAACGGTGTGGTATGGCTTTCAGGGTACGGCCTGGCCATCTGTTTTCCATGCGCTTATGATTGGCACCGGCGGCTATATTGTGGTGAAAGGTATTTCATCCATCGAACGCATTAACAAGATTCTTATACCGTCATTGTTGGTGGTGATTGTCATTTCGCTTGTCCGCGCCGTTACGCTGGAAGGCAGTTTCCAGGGCATTGAATATTTATTTACGCCGGATTGGTCCACCTTATCAGAGCCGACCATTTGGATTGAAGCCCTTACTCAAAATGCCTGGGATACCGGCGCTGCATGGGGACTCATTTTAACCTATGCAGCCTACATGCGTATGCGTGATGATATTGTCATCAGCGCGTTTCAAACGGGCATTGGCAACAATATTGTATCGCTGTTGGCGGCTATCACTATATTTTCTACGGTATTCGGTACGTTGGGCGGTAGCATGGGCAATGCCGAGATTCTGAATATTATGAAAGATTCCGGCCCTGCGGGTACCGGTTTAACTTTTATATGGATGCCGCAGCTTTTCGTAGAAATGACCGGCGGCCGCTTCTTTGCCATCATCTTTTTCCTGGGACTCACCTTTGCCGCCTTTAGCTCGCTTATATCAATGATTGAGCTTTCCAGCCGCGTGTTGGTGGATACCGGCATCCCTCGCAAAAAAGCAGCCATCGGCGTTTGTATCACCGGCTTTCTGTTCGGGCTGCCATCGGCCATCTCAACCGATGTACTGGTGAATCAGGATACGGTATGGGGCATTGGCCTGCTGGTTTCCGGGGCGTTTATGTCGTTCGCCATCATTAAATTCAACCCCGGTCGGTTCCGCTCGGAGCTGGTTAATACGCCAGAACATACCTACACGCTGGGCAAATGGTGGGAGGTGGTGATTAAATATGTAGTGCCCATTGAAGTTATCACGCTGCTGGTCTGGTGGATCTATCAAAGCGCTTCGGTTTCGCAGTGGTATAATCCCATCAGCACCTTTTCGCTGGCTACCGTATTGTTACAGTGGGGGATGGCTATGGGCTTGTTTGTACTGTATAACCGCAAAATTGCTGATAAGACCACCGGTTAATGCGTGTTTTTTCTGATTTTATTTTGCCTGCTCATTTTTATTATGTCAACATGTTATATCACAGCTTATGGTCATAATACTCCATTTGTTGATTAATGGCATGGTAGTGCAACTTTCTGCATATTACGACTTTAAAGACAACCCATCATTTTTCGGGGTTCATCGAGATAATTGTATGTTAGGTGTTTTAATTTTTAATTCAAATAAATCAATCATGAACTGCAAAACATTTTTAAAACTTTCTTATCTTACATTTTTTATTCTCTTAACTTTTGGATTAGTTTTTCCAGATATTACTTATTCCCAAGCTTCACAAAGAAGTCTTGAGGAAAATTTGGCAAGAATAGATGGTGACTATAATCCATCATATAGTAAAATTGCAAAATATTCAAAAGAATTAGATTCATTAGAAAATTACTGCTCAGATGATAGAGAGATGATCTCTGACATGACCGTAAAAGCACAACAAATTCTTAAAAATAGAGAAGGTATTGAACTTACAACTCTTAAATTATTAAATGAGTTTAATGATGCAATTCCAGAAGGTGCAAAACCTGGCGAATATGGCAAATGTTCAAGTATACTTGCTAGTCTGATGGCTATAATTGTACGAAATAACTGAATCCCAGATCAATTATTAAATATGGGTAATTTAGATTGGCTAATTGGAAAAGAGATAATTGCTTTTGGGTTAGGGCTCGATATAAGTGGAGCAATTTTTTTAGCTCTTAGCTTACTAGAATCATCTTCCAGTATGGCCTCTAAATTATTTTACGACGATTCGAAGGAAAAAAAGATTAATCGAGTAGGAAAAAAAGAACATTTAGTTTCTGGAACTCCTATCAAAGAAGCTGCAAAATCCATGTTACTTGCGAGAATAGGATTATTTTCTCTTGTTGCTGGTTTTATATTCCAATTAATTGGTACAATTGTTCCTTCCACTGATGGTATAAGAATCTTTCTACCTTTATTTTCAGCCTGTTTAGCATTTGATATTTCTCGAAGAGTTGGGAAAAAATGGATAAAAAAGAATATATCTGCTTTGATGGAACACATTATCAGATCGCCAAGGGTCGATTCAACAATAGATATACACGCGGTTCGATTTAAAAAAAGGGAATATAATTGGAAAGAACCACGGTTAATAAAATTTTTAAGAAATAGGTTTACAGAGAATTAAACACCTAACAAGCGCGTCAACTCGGACGTGCTTCGCCGTCTCGTCGCCGCTTTGAAGTTACGTTTTTCAATAGTACATTTTATAAAATTTCACCGTTGGTCTGCACGCCGGTTACGCGCAGGGTCGTTAGCCATCTTTTGATCGAAAATTGAATTATGAGTAAAAAAACAATTTTTATTTCATCGACATATGAAGATTTAAAAGAACATCGATCTCAAATTTGGGAGCTATTAGAAAATTATGATGTACATGTTAATGGAATGGAAAAGTTTGGAGCAAGAAAAGAAACACCATTAGAAACATGCCTTAATGAAGTTGAACGTTCCGATATTTATGTGGGTGTTATTTCATTTCGATTTGGCAGTATTGAACCAAAAACAGGCAAATCATATACTCAACTTGAATATGAAAAAGCTTTAGAATTAGATAAAGAGTTGCTTATATATCTTGTTGATGAAAAGAATGCGAAAACTCAAGCTGAGTTCATTGATTTTGGAGAAAAGCATAAAAAATTACAAAACTTCAAAAAACTCTTATCAGAAAAGCATACAGTCGATTTTTTTAAATCACCACCTGACCTTAGTGGTAAGTTAAAAAATAGATTAGATGAACTTCTTGTAGCTAAAGAAGAAGAAAGTTTTACAGATAAAGAAGGTAGCATACTACTTGAGAAATTTTATTTATTCCCAAATAAATATTCAGGTCGGGAACTACCAATAAAGGCAAAAATTAGTGGCAAGGCCTATCCGGCCTCAAAAAGTTTATGCAATGGTTTTGGTTTAGAATTTGGAGAATCATTAGTACTACCCATAGAAATTATAGAACCAGAAAATGGTCATCAAATCAGTGAACTAATTATTATTGAGAAGGATGCAGATTTTTATTTTGAAAATAAAGACAAAGATGAAATAAAGTTCTTTGGCAGATTACTTTTTTCTGATGAAAGAGTTACAAAACTAAAAGCTCAGTTTTTTGATGAAGAAAAAATAAATTTTGTAAGGAATCCAGACTATGATCCTAACTATGTTAACCCTTTTGATGTTTCTAAAGTAGTTTTCGGCAAAAGAAATCCAGAATATTTCAAAGAAAGAGAACTAATAAAAGGTGAGGGTAAAGCACTTTTATCATTTAGGAAAACTATTGATCGTAAAAAAAAGAAAGATGGCTAACAAGGCGCATCAACTGAGGACGCGGACGTGCCGTTGGTTTTTCGGAATTATTTGTTTTGAAATTTTAGTCGTTTATTAACTCATAATCCACGCGCCCGTTATACGCCGGGACGTTATGCCAACATTTTCTTATCCCAGTAAAATCACTTTTTAAAGCATCCAACAATTTATTAGATTTATTGATAACAAAATTTTTATTGGATTTAATAGATAGTATTTTCTTTTATGAAACAGGAAGAAAATAATGGACATAGATTAATAAATGCATCTATAATTGATGCCCTTGGTACGATTGATAATAGAAGCATCAATTTAATTTTTGCGGATCCTCCCTATAATCTTGGAAAAAAATACAATGGAAAAAGAATTGAATGGTCTGATAGTCAAAGCTATTTAGAATGGTGTTATGAGTGGCTTGCGTTGTGTTTAAAAAAACTTAAACCCAATGGTTCTCTTTATTTGATGAACGCAACTCAAAACATGCCTTATCTTGATATTTATTTAAGAAAAAAAGTTGACATCCTCTCGAGAATAGTTTGGTATTATGATAGTTCAGGCGTTCAAGCAAAAAATTACTTTGGTTCACTATACGAACCAATATTGCACTGTGTAATTGATAAAAATAACTACACATTTAATTCAGATGAAATATTAGTCGAAGCAAAAACCGGCTCAAAAAGAAAACTGATTGACTATCGCAAGGACCCACCTCAACCATACAATACTGAAAAGGTTCCGGGAAATGTATGGGAAATCCCACGAGTTCGTTACAGGATGGATGAATATGAAAAACATCCGACCCAAAAGCCGGAAAAATTGCTTGAAAGAATAATTAAAGCTAGTTCTAATGAAGGCGATATAGTTCTTGATCCTTTTTCTGGGACTTTTACTACTTGCAAAGTAGCCAAGCAGCTTAACCGAAAATCAATTGGAATTGAAATTCAAGAAGAATATTACAAAATAGGTCTACGGAGATTAGAAATTGTCCGTCAATACAATGGTGAAAAGTTAAAAAAGCCTAAGAAAAGTTATGAAATAAAAAATACACAAAAAAACACACTATTTGATTAAATGAAAGAACATCAATTCACTGAAAAAATTAGAGAAATTCTTGAAAATCATTTTGTTGATAATCATGAAGAAGTTTTAGAACATAGTCCACTATTAAAATATTTGAACTATAAAACTGTTTCTGCCACCAGAGGTTCCAAATCCAGAGGGAGTTTCGGAAATATTTATGCTATATATGTACTTGTAGAGGACTATATAGAGAAAGGATATTTTAATGGAGCTGATTATTCAGAATACGATGGAGCTATATTTTCCGATTTATTTGATAGGCAAAGAGAATTACCTTTTGGAAGCAAACTCCAAAACCATGCCTTAAATCACCGCTTAAATAAAGAATTTGAAAAGAAATTTCCAGCTGAAGATACTGGCCCAATAATAAGAGACGTAGATACAAGTAGATATTGGATTAACGAAAATTTACTAAAAGTCAAAGCAGGAGGAGAAGAACATGATTTAGCACAAGCCATAAACGATATTATTGATGCTTATATTGAAGCCAAAACTTCTACCCTTGAGAACTTTTTAGAAGCTTGTGAAAATATGAGAGGTATAGAAGACGAAAAAGATGAAAAAGAAGTTTTGGAGTTTATCGCAAACTTGATGAATCCTAAACAAGATGCCCGTTTATTTGAAATAGCAACTTATGCAATTTTAAAAGAATATTATCACGATCAGAAAATATTTTGGGGATTTGCAGCCGATGATTTGAATGAAGAAAATTTAATTCTTTACAAGACTGGTAGAACTAATGCCAATGATGGCGGAATTGATTTTGTAATGAAACCATTGGGTAGGTTTTTTCAAGTTACCGAGACCACGGATGTAAAAAAATACTTTTTAGATATTGATAAAGTAAATAAATATCCCATCTCTTTTGTTGTAAAATCAAAAAAATCTGTCGAAACTCTAACAGGAGATATTGAAAAAACAGCTTTAAAACAGTTTCCAGTAAAAAAAGTAGTAGAAAAATATATGGAAGCTATTGAAGAGATTATAAATATTCCTTCACTTATTGAAAAATTAGAAGCAATCTATAATGACAATCGAGTTAGTGATATATTAGATGAGATCGTTCTACAAAGCAAAGTTGAATTCAACTATCTAAAAACGGAATAATACCCTATTTTTTTAAAGCCTATTTCCACGGTCATGAAATGTTGGCATAACAAGCGCGTCAACGCGGACAGGACTCGCCGTCTCGTTGCTGTTTTGAAATTCCGTATTTCAATAGTACATTTTGTCAAATTTCAACGTTAAGCCGCCTGCCCGTTACGCACGGGGCCGTTATACAAACCTTTCTCAAAATCCGGGCAATAAATAGATCTTGATAATGTTAACATTATTGTTAACTTATGATCTATGAGACAAATTAAATTCTATCGCAAGAAATCTGGGAAATCTCCTGTTGAGGAGTTTTTGGATTCTTTGAAGCCGAAACATGCGAAAAAAGTAACCTGGACACTTCGACTTATCGAAGACATGGATCAAGTTCCAGTCCAATATTTTAAGAAGTTGAAGAACACTGATGATATTTGGGAAGTATGAGCACGAATCGGCTCCCACAGTTTTCGGCTTCTTGGATTTCTGGCAGTTGATGAACTTGTCGTTTTAACCAATGGATTTAAGAAAAAATCACAGAAAACACCGAAACAAGAAATAGAGCTGGCCGAACGGCGTAAGGCTGATTATCTGGCTCGCAACGGAGGTTCAACATGAGCGATCTTCAAGCATATATAACCAAGCGAAAGAAAAACGATCCCGAGTTTGCCAAAGGTTATGAGGAAGGATACCTGCATTTTAAAATTGGCGCTTTATTAAAACAAGCCCGGGAAAATGCAGGCTTAACACAAGCGGAAGTAGCCAAACAAATGAAAACCCAAAAAACGGCCATTTCTCGAATCGAGAATCATGCCGAAGATATCAGGCTCTCTACGCTGGAGAAATATGCTAAGACCTTTGGAAAAACGTTACGCGTCGAACTGGTAGATTGACGGTTTGTATAACAAGCGCGTCAACGCGGACCCCGACAGTGGTCGGGACAGGCTGTGCCTCCCACCGAAATTCAGTTGTTAATAGTTATTGATTGTATTTGTTTTTTTAGTAGATTTAAAGAAATAAAACTAATTAATATGACTACTGACTTCAAAGAAATCGCAAATTCGGCTTTAAAATTAGATGAAAATCACCGTGCAGAACTTGCCAAACGACTGCTTTCAAGCCTTGATCAACAAATAGATCAAGAGATTGAACAAGCATGGATCGACGAAGTAAATCATAGAAAAAAAGAACTTAATTCTGGAGAAGTTGCTCCAATATCAGCTGAAGAAGTTCTTTCTAATGCTCGAAAACTGCTTCAAAAGTGACAATAGATTTTCACCCGGAAGCGCAAAGCGAATTTCTTGCATCAATTAAATAATATGAAAAGGAAGCAGCAGGTCTCGGCGATGA
>Ga0306869_1000552_pt1 | contig 16883 bp, 10 predicted proteins | sample AntRauTorckE6833_FD_190421 | JGI IMG/M metagenome (GOLD analysis project Ga0306869, IMG submission 190421) | Saline lake microbial communities from Rauer Islands, Antarctica - Metagenome Torckler E6 #833 (v2) (version 2) | ecosystem: Environmental > Aquatic > Non-marine Saline and Alkaline >... | reverse complement strand
AACCCAGAAGCTGTGTTGTCGTAACCAATCGCAGATGCATCATCTCCAGAAGCTGTGTTTCGGGAACCAATCGCTGATGAACCATATCCAGAAGCTATGTTGTCATAACCAATCGCTGATGAGTTAGCCCCAGAAGCTGTGTTGTCGTAACCAATCGCTGATGAATAATTCTCAGAAGCTGTGTTTCGGGAACCAATCGCTGATGAGTTAGTCCCAGAAGCAACCTGAGTAGCTGCACTTCGCGAAGACTGAATATCTAAAGCATTAGCGCCTCTAGCATTGCCGCTTAAATCACCCCCAGTGACTGCTCCGTTAGACTCAATTCTAAGTTGCGAGAACTTGCGGATTGTTCCAGTATCGTTGACTTCAGTGATTAACTCATCGTCTGTTCCACCAAGTCTTGTAGAGAACATTCCTTGTGCCAGAGAACCGTTAACCTCCGATCCATTAGCCGCCGCACTCGCTGTAAATGCTGTGTCGGTAGTTGGCAGGGTAGCTGATACTTGACCTGTACTGTGGGTTCGAATAGCTCCTGCTCGCGTTGATGCGTTAGACCAGTAACCCGCTTCAAAGGTTGCGTTTACTGTTGTTGTAGTTCGGAAGCCAAACGCTGATGACCTTTCTCCAGATGCTGTGTTGTCGCAACCAATCGCTGATGAATAATGTCCAGAAGCTGTGTTGTCGTAGCCAATCGCTGATGACGCAAACCCAGAAGCTGTGTTGTCGTAACCAATCGCAGATGCATCATCTCCAGAAGCTGTGTTTCGGGAACCAATCGCTGATGAACCATATCCAGAAGCTATGTTGTCATAACCAATCGCTGATGAGTTAGTCCCAGATGCTGTGTTGTCGTAACCAATCGCTGATGAATTACTTCCAGAAGCTGTGTTTCGGGAACCAATCGCTGATGAGTTAGTCCCAGAAGCAACCTGAGTAGCTGCACTTCGCGAAGACTGAATATCTAAAGCATTAGTTCCCAAAGCATTACCACTGCCATCTAAAAACGGAATCTTTCTAACGTCAGGCCCAGAAAACCTATGCCATAAAGATTTGGTGTCTGTAGCGACCGCCAACTCGCCTGTATCCATTGGCGAGCCTCCAGAGTTTTTGGTTTCAAGCTCCGCTTTAGTTGCCGCAAGAAGTTGAATCTTCTCGAATTCAGCCTCTTCTAATCTCGTATTAGATGAGGAGTTTGATGTTACTGTATATCTTTCTGCCATTATGAGTAATCGTTATATGTTGATAAATCTTTTTCTGTTAGTGTATACCCAGTACTTACACTAGCTAGAGCGTCTACGTCTAAAATTAACTGATTAATATCATCTTTAAAATATGTAACACTAGTTCCTGATCCAGCCCCTCCGTACGTCCATACGGTTAATAATACTAATTCCCCACCGATAATTAAAAATGCTGGATTGCCAGAATCACCTGATATTTTACTTTCATAGAACTTATTTCTGTCCGATGTTGATACTGGCTGTGTAAAGCTTGTTGTAGTAGCCTTTATTTGTGAGCCGTCAGTGATAATGGCTTTCTCTTCTTGGTCTAAACATAAACAAGGCATTCTAAAGATATTTGTCGGAATGTAGTCTTGCCAGTCATCGGGAAGTACTTTACAAAATTTTATATCCGCTGGCACATCACTATCTAATACCCCAACCGTTAGGTCGGGGAAGTATGGTGAGTAGTTTGGATGTCTCTTTCTGTGAGTCATCGTTCTTGTTATGACGTTGTTATCTGGGTCGACAAATCTAATCGTGGTATTATTACTTAATTGATAGTGTGCTGCAAAAATGATATGTCTTGGAGTAATTAACGTTCCAGCTCTTCTTGCGTTCCCCGTAGAATTCCAAGGGGAAATTGCAGTTAGTTGGTCAAGGTATTGATAAGCCCAACAATTCGTGTTCCTTACATACGTCTGAGTAGAGTGATTTTGTGTTGTGTACATCGGCAGAAGATTAAATACCTCGTTGTATAGTTGCGGGGAACCCACTACTGTCCCATCATTACTTCCAATCTGGTCTACCCATCCGACATCAGTGTTGCCGTCCCCGCGCCAGAAGTGATCTACAATTCCGTCACCTGTCTCGTCTACTGAGACATTAAACATAATGCCAGAACTCCTAAAATCTGCGTTTGTCTGATACCACATCAACACAAAGTTTGACCACGATGAAATGTTAGCTCCTGTAACCTCTAGAGAGTGAACCTTGTTATCATTCAAGATTGTATAGGCTTGCGCTCTTGAAGCAATGGTTACTCCATCTATCTTGAAAACAGGAGTTCCCGCGTCGTCGTAATTCGGAGATGAGGTGTTGTTTTCTTGGTAAACAGCTATATACCTAGAGTTTACAACACTGTCAGTAAACAAAACCCCCTCTATATCCGCTCCGTTTAACCTGAACTGAGCTTTTATTGTAGCATTGGTAGCACCCGGCATTGCAGTGAATTCAACCGTGTCAGTACTTCCATCAAACCACATCGCCGAAATAATAGGGTCAACTGCATCAGTAGCGTCCTTTCTCACACTACCAACAGCCCCACCAGTAATAGAGGTGATTACTGTTCCTGCCATTTCATCAAACGCCAGTGTAAAATTCCTTGTTAAAGATGTTCCTATTGTGTTCGTAACTTCAACACTATACTCGCAAACCCCGTCCGAAACATAGGTTAATTCATTTCCGTTCTCAACAGTAGCAACGTCGGTGTCATGGCTTGTTATAACAACCTCATCTAATTCTCCGCTAGTAGGTGTTAGCTCTATATTTATAATAAATTTTTGACCGTAAGACGCAGACGTTTCTTCTATTACTATCTGATCTAAGTTTGTTGTTTCACCAGATGTTCCCTCAACTGTCACTATTGTACCATTAACTATATCTATCCTAAAAAACAATTCAACAGCAGGCTTAGAGTTAGCCGAAAGACCAGTGGGGTTTAAAACTGCTAATACTGTTGTCATTATGAATTATCTATTTTTACGCAGTCTAAAGTTGCAGCCCATTTAATTGTAGTCGCTACTTCTCCTGTAACTTTAATATCCATGGAGTCTGTAGTATCGTTTGCTTCGATGGTTGCATCCCAATCAGTGTCTTCCTCAAACTCTTCTTTTACTACTGTTGTTGAGAGGGTTGTTGTGCCTCCTACATTTTTAATAAATCCTCGGAAGGTATACATATTTGTTACTCCCGCCGAACTCACCCCCATAACTTTGCAGGTAAACCCAAGATGGGTATCAGAGGGAAGGACGAGGTTTTGTGTTCCTTCAGATAGAGATAAGGTTGTTTGTGTTGCGTTCGTTGTTGTTTTTCTAAGGACAAATTTGCTTATTTGTTCTGAAGTTGCAGTATTGGAATTGTTTAAAGCTATTTCGCCATAAATTGATGAGTTTGCAAAAGAACCAATCGCTGATGACACTACCCCAGAAGCTGTGTTACTATAACCAATCGCTGATGAATAATATCCAGAAGCTGTGTTCTGATAACCAAACGCTGATGAATAATTCCCAGAAGCTGCGTTCTGATAACCAAACGCTGATGATGAACTACCCCCAGAAGCTGTGTTACTATAACCAATCGCTGATGAATAATATCCAGAAGCTGTGTTTTCGTAACCAATCGCTGATGAATAATTCCCAGAAGCTATGTTGTCATAACCAATCGCTGATGAATAATTCCCAGAAGCTGTGTTTCGGTAACCAATCGCTGATGAACTATATCCAGAAGCTGTGTTTTCGTAACCAATCGCTGATGATGAACCACCCCCAGAAGCTGTGTTGCCGTAACCAATCGCTGATGAATAATAATATCCAGAAGCTGTGTTTCGGTAACCAATCGCTGATGAATAATTCCCAGAAGCTATGTTGTCATAACCAATCGCTGATGAACTAATTCCAGAAGCTGTGTTTCGGTAACCAATCGCTGATGAATAATATCCAGAAACTATGTTGTCATAACCAATCGCTGATGACGCTACCCCAGAAGCTGTGTTGCCGTAACCAATCGCTGATGAATAATAATATCCAGAAGCTGTGTTGTCGTAACCAATCGCTGATGACACTACCCCAGAAGCTGTGTTACTATAACCAATCGCTGATGACTCTTCTCCAGAAGCTGTGTTTCGGTAGCCAATCGCTGATGAGTTAGCCCCAGAAGCAACCTGTGTAACCGCACTCCGCGAAGACTGAATATCTAAAGCATTAGCGCCTCTAGCATTGCCAGTAAAATCACCACCAACAAAAGCAGTACCAATTTTTTTAAGATATCTTTTTGGCGTTAGTTGTTTGTTTAAACTATTTACTTCGTACTCTTCTGGCATTTGAAGTTATTTACACCAAAAATATAAATCTCTATATAATTTCTTTCCAGTTTACTGAAACTCTTGATCAGAAAAAGGATTGTCTTGATAAGAAGTATTATAAGCCGCTCCGAAATTAGAGTTTGAGGTTGTTAAAGCTTTTAGTTTTGATTTCATTATAGAAATATTTACACTTTGATAGTTTATATTAGAAAATTAAATCTTCATTCCATTATATGAAAATAATTTCCATTCTTGAGATGATTGCCCAGTATTAGAATTATATACAAATTCTGCTTTTTGATAATATTGATAATCTGGTCCAGTTATTTGTCCACTAAAAGATAAAATTTTATTATTTCCAGTATAAAAGCCGCTACCCAAAGGATAATAACCAGTATGGAAACTTATTTCTTGATCGTATCCAGAAAAATTATTATACAAAGATACACTGATTTTTTGCCCATCATACTTCTCCAAATTAACAAGAGAACCAGTTCTTAGTGGAATTACTATTCTTGTTCCAGTATTATCGGATATGTCTATATCATAATAATGATTTAATGTATAAACAGAATCATTTCCCAATTGAAAAGAGGAAGCACCAGCGGTTTGTGAATAACTAGAATATTGATTTCTTTGCGAATCATAATTTGTTGCAATAATAATTTTACCGTCTAAGGCAGAAACGCTTGTTCTACCAGATCCAGAAAAATAATCTTCTGTTAGTATGCTTGTTGGAGAAGGAGTATAAAAATATAACTTCCCGCCTATTTCAGAAACAACAGTTTCACCAGAACCAGTAAAAAAATTATTTGTTACAATTCCAGTCGCGTCTCCAGTGTGCAAAAAATTCAATTCATCTCTTAGACCATCAATTTGTTTTATTTTTATTTTGTTCGGCATCTTTTTTAATTTACACAATATGATTATAAAAGTGTAATAAAAGTTAACTTGCAGTTGGCAACAAAAGTGAGTTATAATATACTATTCCCAAAGGGATTCTTATAATGAAAGATCTGGTGCATTTATGTATTAGCTCTTTTTTGTGTATTTTACCGAAAAACTTTTTATTTATAATTGATTAAATTTAAAGAAAATGATACAAATATATAAACCAAACGCGAAAAACACTGGCTACGGATTTTCCTTCCAATTGGGCAAAGATAAATATTCTTACTCGTTGTATATCAACGCCATAGCTCAAAGTTCATACGATAAACAAAAAAGACAGGGTTATTTTGAAGGAAATAAAGACAACCCCGACAAGAACATTTCTGTTAAATTCAACGAATTTGAGTTGGGGGAAATGATTTTTGCCTTGACAAAAAAATCAGAATGGTCTACAATGCACAAATTCGCTAAAGGTGGCGGGGAAAATGACATGACTCAAATCTATATTGGAAAATACGAAAGAACAGATCGAAAGACACAAAAAAAGTCTTTGGAAAATACTCTTTCTTTTATTAGAAATGGAAACCAAAAATTCGGCATTACTCTTAATGATGGAGAAAGAACTTGTTTGATAGAGTTTTTTAGGTTTTGTCTTGCCAAAATATATTCGACGAGATTCATAAAAAATCAAGAAGCCTTTGATAAAAAAGAATACACCAAGAATTAATGTCAGAAAACAAAAAGAAAAAAGTAGTTTTCCATAGCAATCACTCTAGAGCTTATACTGGATTTGGAAAAAATTTAAAAAACATACTTCTTTATCTAGAAAAGACTGGAAAATATGATTTGATAGAAGCGTCGAATGGCAAAATATGCGACGATGAAGAATTAAAAACTTTACCGTGGAAAGCTTACGGAACATTACCGAAAGACCCCAATCTGCATCATGCAGCGTCGAAAGACCCAAATTTACAAAGATTGGTTTTTTATGGTTTTTATGGCTTGGATGATATCATCAAAAAAGAAAAACCCGATGTTTATATTGGTATTGAAGATATTTGGGGGTTGGCCAAATTTACAGAAAGCAAATGGTGGAACAAAATTAATTCTGTGATATGGACAACCTTGGATAGTGTTCCTTTATTACCAGACTCTATAAAAGTTGCACCGAAAGCAAAAAACTATTGGGTTTGGGCAAAATTTGCGGAAGAAGAATTAAAAAGTCACGGCTTTGATCATGTTAAAACTATGCATGGCGCGATTGATACATCACAATTTTATTCATTGAGTGATAATGAAAAAAAAGAGTTGAGAAAAAAACACGAGATAAAAGATGATGAATTTATTATTGGTTTTGTTTTTAGAAATCAATTGCGCAAAAGCCTTTTTTCTTTGTTGAGGGGTTATAAAGATTTTGTTCAAAAAAATCCAGACTCCAAAGCCAAATTACTTCTTCATACCCACTGGGCAGATAATGGCTGGAGAATAGAAGACCTTATAAAAGACATCTTTCGCCCGAAAATCAAAGACGGAATGACGCCTGTTGAATATAAAAAATATTGTGAGCGAGAATACAAAAAAGTAAAAAAGAATATTCTTACTACATATTTTTGTCCAAAGTGCAAAAATTATAAAGTTCAAGAATATATTGGTCAAAATAAAAAATGTCCCTTTTGTTCTAGTGAAAAAAGTTTCCAAACAAGCAATATATCGAACGGGGTTTCAGAAGAACAATTAAATGAAATTTATAATTTAATGGATGTTTACTGTCACCCATATACTAGCGGTGGGCAAGAAATTCCAGTCCAAGAAGCAAAACTTTGTGAGTTGCCTACTCTTGTCACAAATTACTCTTGCGGAACAGAGTATTGCACAAATGAAAGCGGCGGACTTCCGCTTTCTTGGATAGAATACAGAGAAACAACTGGTACGCAGTTTATTAAAGCCGCGACAGACCACAAAAGCGTAGAATATAACATCGAAAAAGTTTTCAAAATGTCAAAAGAAAAGCGCGAAAAAATGGGTGAAATTGGTAGAAAATTTGTTATTAGAGAATGCTCCGTGGAATCTGTTGGCAAAAAAATTGAGGATTTTCTTGACTCTTGCGATTTCGCTTCTGAAAATTGGGATTTTGATTTCTCAGAAGAAAAGAAAAACGATAAATATAATTTTCCAGAGATAGAAAACGACAAAGACTTTATTATCAATTTATATAAAAACATTCTAAAAATGGATGTTGATGAATCCGATGAAGGATATCAATATTGGAAAAAAGAACTTGAAAAAGACGAGTAAAGTATGAGCAAAGAAAAAAGAAAAAAAGCCATCTACGATTATTTTATCAACGAAGCTAAAAAAGAAAATTCTAAAAAGCAAAAAATCAGCATAAATAAATTGCTCGATAAAGAAGGCAAGGAAAATAGAATCTTGTTTATTATGCCAAGGAGCATTGGTGATCTTGTAATGTGTACAAGCTTATTTCCAAGCTTAAAAAAGAATTACCCTAATTGTAATTTGTATGTTGCTTGTGAAAATAAATATTTTAGTGTTTTAGAAGGTAATTCCCATATCCACAAACTACTTCCTTATTCAGAGGAAATGGACAATCAACCCGCCTTAGAAGGCATGGGACCACACAAGGGTTATTTTTTAGCAAGCTTTCATCCATATTTTAGAACACAAAAAAACTTGGATTATCTGCATAATGGTTTGGGTAAAAGTGAGTATCAATTAACTGAAGATCCCGACAATGAAAACAATTTTAATTCTTCTCACCTTTTAAGCACTTATGCTTTATCTTGTGGAGTTAAGATCGGGAAGCCAGAAATTTTTGACACATATTTTCCATTAGAATTTAAGGATTATATTATACTTCACGCATCTTCTGGGATGGAAAGCAAAAATTATGATTATTTTAATGATGTTGTCGGCGAAATACTCCCTTATCTAAACAAGCAAGGCATAAAAATAGTCCAAATCGGTGACGAAAAAGATAAACCCATAAGCGGTTGTATTAATTTTCTTGGCAAGACAAATATTAAACAAACATTTAATTTAATCAAAAACGCCAAACTAATTTTTGGAAATGATAGTTTTTCTGCGCATGTTGCAGGAATATACAATAAAAAACTTGTGACTATTTATTCTATTCTTTACTCTAGTTGTTGCAGACCCTTTTTTGGCGATAAAAATAACCAAGTAATTATCGATGCAGATAGAAAAGGTAATGCCCCAACATTTTCGGCGAAAGAAAATCCAAAAACAATCAATAACATAATGCCAGAAAAAATATCAAAAACAGTATTAGATTCTTTGAATATCGAAAATTCATTAAACAACTTAAAAACTCATTTTATTGGAGAAAGCTATTCTTTTTCTCTTGTTGAAATTGTTCCAAATTTTTATAATGATAAAGCTTTTAAAAGAGGCTCCGTGAATTTCAGAATTGATTATTGTAAAAACTATGACCAAAAATCTATAATAGATTGGGCTAAAGACAGAATGTTGCAAGTTTTTACGGATAAACCTTTGGATAAAATTATTATTAATTATTGCAAAAATTCTATTGATGAAATAGTATATAAAATTACAGAAGAAAATAAAAATTATATTCTTGATAACATAAAAGATATTATGTCTATTGGTAAAAAAGTATTTATCGAATCACAACTTAGCGAAGAAGAGACAAAAAATCTGCGTATGGAAAATTTCGATCTAAAAATAGAAAAAGACAAGGAAAAAGAAAAAGAGCTTGACGTTGATTTCAAAAACGGTAATGTTTTGTATCGTTCAAACAAAATAATTTTATCAGAAAACAAACTATTTCCGTCAAAAGCCGCATTCGAATATGGAATGATTGGTTCAGAAAGTGCGGAAAATAAAATTGTTGATGATAAAAAATTTATTGAACTCCTAAAACAAGAATCAGAGTTTATAAAAATATATGAGTACACAAAATGAAATTAAAGTAGGCGACTTCGTTGAAATCCTATCGTTGGAAAAAACACTTCAACCGCAAGGAACATTTGACTTTAGGCAATTTGGGGTTGTAGATGTTATCGAAGATCGGGACGAAGTAGCTTTTGCTATTATCAAGCCAAAAAGTAAAAGAAAAACAATCACCGCTAGAGTTGAAAATCTAGAAAAGATTGATGAAGAACTTTATAAAGAAGTGGGAAATTACCCGTCAGAAAAAAATTTAAAATTAGAAAATAAACCAGAAGAACCAGAAAAATCAAGGGAAGCTGAAAGCCCCAAAGAAATCAAACAAGAAAATTCAATGCAAGAAGAACCAAAAACAGAACCGAAACCAGCTATCAACATAGAACAAGAAAATGATACATCCATTCCGCCAATTTTAAATCGTGGGCTTAAATTCGGAAGAAATAGCTTTGGACTATTAGAATCAGTGGATTATATTTATGATGAAGATGGATCAATTAATTGGAGGGCTTTAATCCCAAATGAATTTCTTTATGTAAATAAGTCATACTTTGAAAGATACGATAAGCAAGTTCCCCCTTCAATAGAAGGATTGTCAGATGACAAGCTTTCAATCAAATTAGGCGGGATTAAATATTTGGCGAAAATCAGGGGGTTTGATTCTGTAAATCTTGAAGTAATTAAATCAGAGATGGATCACGCGACAGTTAAATGTTCTATAACTTGGGTTCCGAATTATGAAACACAAATGAAAAGAACTGTTTTTGAGGAAGTTGCTTCTGCTCACATTCAAAATACAGACGATATGAGCAAAAAGTTTTTGGAAAGTATTGCTTTTAACAGAGCTTTTGTTCGTTGCGTAAGAGGATTTCTTAATATCAATATTGTTGGTGATGATGAAATTGATAAATCCCCACCGAAAGAAAATAAGGCCAGCGATTTTACACCTAATAATAAGCTTGAACAACAACTCTTTTCAAAAAAGAAAATTGGCTCAGTAAGCGAGCTTAAAGATTATCTTAGAGAATCCCATAAAAGAGGCGAAAACAAGCCACTAATCGATTCTATGGCCCCTAATATTAAAAAATGGAGTGAGTTTGGAGATATTTCTGCGAAGGATTGCAGAATTTTGATTGGTATGATTTCTAGTTAAATTATATTTGTGGGGTTTTATCGTACTCCCATTTTAAAAATTCCAATTCTAAATCCATGTTTTCTGAATAACTTGCAGAAATAATATCTCCGTATAATGGGTCAACATCTTCGTATAATGGGTCAAAAGAGAAATTATAATTGTATTTATAATAATTAAAATCAATTCCCAATATATTAATCTCTAACTCTTCGGTGCTACATGTAACAACTCCCGCCGGAGACACAGTATCACTAATATTTATATCTTTACTATAAATTTTCCTTCTATTAGGACGAGCAACTGAATCACCATAACCATGTACATCTAAAGATATAAAAAAACCTATTCTATATTTTCTTTCTTCTACTTTTTTTTCTAATTCGCTTTTTTCAAAAAAAATTTCAAATATTATTATATTTCCTATACTTTCTGTAGACCTTGTTCCTGCTAAATCTCCAGCTTTATTATGAGAAATATTTATTATAGAATCACTTATATCATCAACCAATAAACCATTTGTTGCTCTAAAAGAAACACCAAAATCAAGAAAGTATCTTACAGGGTCAGCAATACAAGATAAACGTTTAGGCTCGATTCCAATATTATCACCATATATTTTTTTTATATCATTTTTATAATAATTGTAAATTTTTTCTTTAGAAATATAATTTGAAATTGGGTATAGTTCATTTGTGGATGAAAATTTAGTGTTTATAGAGTTATTGGAAAAACCAACGCGAATATAATTATCTCTATTATTTGTATATCTTAAATCAAAAATTTCTTTTGAATTAGATATTAAAGTTTCATAAGATCCATTATAAGATATTATACCATCTTTTCCTTTGTCAAATTGAATGGAATGTTGTATCCCATAATTTATTGAAAAAATTACACCCTTTATATTCCAAGAAAAATCTACGACCTCTTTGTAAGAAAGATCTTTTGATAAAGAATAATTTGAAATAGAAGAATTTTCATCGTCAAAATTTTCGACAATTTGGGTTCTAAGTTTTAATAAATTATCTTTATAATTTAAATTATTACTAAGAACTGGGAGTATTAATTTATTAGTGTTAAATTTATCGGCGTATATTTTCTCGTCTTCTTCTCTGGCCATTTTTATTCATCCTGTTTTTCTTGAATAGGGTTGCTAGACAATATTATAAAATAAGCAAATTCCCCATTACTGCAACCCGCCACTTTTCTCCACCTTAATTGCAAAACCTTGTCAATATCCCCCTCTTCTTCGCTGCTATTTTTTATTTCGTAATTGCCATTTTCCCCAACTAATTTATCCTTTATAGCTTTTATATCTGGGCAATAAGCCATAAGATCTATATCTTCATCTATTTCAGCAAATAAATTTATGTTATTTACTGACTCTAATTTTTCAAAATTTGTTGATGTTTCGTTTTCTAAATTTTCATCGATGGTAAGAAATGTTTTGTCTTTTTCTGTTAATCTCTTTGTGTAATTGTCATTTTGTGTTGCTTTTACAGAACCAATGTTTATATCGTTTGTGTCAGTAGTGTTTTGAGCAGAATTTTGCTCGGCTGTTTTTTTTCTAAAGGTTATAAACGGTATATTAGAAATTAATGTTTTTATTGTTGCCATACTATGTGTTTACACTAATTCCAGTATAAAAGTTTGTGCCAGATATTTCTAAAAATAAATTGTCAGATTGAAAACCCCTAATTTTATCTAAAAATATAAATAAATTGTCATTTCCAGTAATTGGTTCTGTTGACAAATATTTTATTCCAGTAGTATTATAAACACCAGTATATCCTAAATCATAAAAGTTTTTACCATTACCAGTAAAATTATTTTCATAAGACACGAATATATTGTATTCGCCAGTAAAAGTTTTTATATAAGAAATACCAGAAAATATTCCAGTTAAATTCTCAAGGTTTATGTTGTATTGTTTTTCTTTTAACCCAGTTGGAATATAATTTCCATAATACCCAGTAAATTCGGAATGCGCAGATTCATTCATCATTCCAGTATTCCCATCAATTCTAAAAATATTCTCTGGTTCACCTGTTATATAATTAAAATCAAAATAACCACTGTTATCGTTTATTGTTATATTCTTTAACCCCGTTATTTGTCCAGTTGCTTGAAATAATCCATTAACATATATAGAAGATGTTTTTGTGTATTGGCCAGTTGAGAAATTTACGCCGCTATCATAATAACCTGTAGAAGCGACGTTTTCATTCAATTTTAAAAATTTTCCTGTTACTTTGTTAGAATTAACTGTAGAACCAATTCCAGATTCTGAATAATTATCTGATAAAAAAAAAGTACTTGAATAATTATAGTTGTATCCGATGCCACCATTTAAATAATTATTGTATTTTATAACAAAATCTCCATTATCTTCAAATCCAGTAAATCCATATCCAGTATATACATCATTAAAATTTTCTATATACGCTCCAGAATCAAAATTTGGGAAATCTATACCGGGAACCCTATAATTTATATTTAGATCTATTACTATATAATCGCCGCTTATTGATTCAATTAATACTCGCATTTTTGAATCGCTTGCATTAAATATGTTTGAAAAACTTATTTTCCCACTTTTATAACCCGAATAAATAATTGGATCTATCAAAATATCTTTTTCTATGCCATATTGTGATCCAGTAACTATCCCAGTGAAATTATTGTATCCACTTATTGGGTTTGCTTGTTCAAATCCAGTAAAATTTGTTCCAGTTGTTTTCTGCGAGTAAAAGTTAGAATTTTGTTTTTCAGTAAAAAGATTATAATAAATATATTCAGAAATTTTATTTGATAAATTATTTCCAGAAATATTTTGATCATTTATTAACTCCGTGGAAATTCCAGTAAATTTAAAAGTTGGGGAAATTGTATTATATAAAATTTCAAAAGATTTATCTAATCTAGCTTGTGTAGTAGATTCTCTATATTGTATATTAAAAAATCCAGTATCATTTGTACTATTAGTTGATAAAGAAATCGCATAATTTTGCCCCATAGAAATACTCATTGAAAGTGTATCGGAATCGCTATCCAACCTATTTGAACCAAGTAAACCGGAAATTATTTGGTCATTTCCGCTGCCACTTAATAAGTAATAACTTGCATATATATTAAAATCATCATCAGCCGAAGATGTTAAACTATTAGTTTTTTTATCATAATCCATCCTGTCAAAACATTTTAAATATATTGTATCATCGAAAAAGCTAGAATATTTTAACCAGCAGACATTATTTGGCCGATCTATTAAGCTATTAGATGAACCACTGAATAATTCTTTATAATAATATAAATTTTTTCTACCAATATTAGAAATCGGCATAAAACCGCTCAAACCACCCAATATACCAGAATGAATAAAATCTATTCCTGTAGTTTTTTGATCTTGCCCTATTGCAGAATATATTGTTATATCAGTATTATTAACCAATCTAGCCGAATTTGGAATCATTTCCGAGACTTCTCTATAATCGATTGTATGATTTGATTTGTTTTTTGAAATCAATGGATAACCAGTTATGGAATAACCAAAATATTCTTCTCCCGAAATTTCTCCGAAAAGCCAAAATTTATGATCTGATTGAGTGTAACCAGAAAAATATAAAAACCCACTATCATGAAAACCACCAACTAAATTATTTATACCAGTAGTATCTCCTTCGGCATTTTCTGCAAAACCATAAAATCCGCTTGTATGAGAAACTAATTTCCTAAAGTCTGTAAATCCATCTACATTAGAAACACATTCTAGACCAATATAGGAATCATTTCTTCCTGTTAAAACCCCCTCCTGATCATTATAATAAGTAGAATATAATGTAAATTCGTTTAATGAATTAATGCTTCCAGTATAATAACCAGTTGCATTTCCAGTATAATAATAATTTATTTGATTATCAGCAAATATAAAATCAGAAAATACTTCATGACTTTCTATTCCAGTATATAAATTTCTATATGTCCCCCAATAACCACTTGTTTCAAAGTTTTCATATCCAGATAATTGGCCAGAACCAGTAATATACCCAGTTCCAGAAAAAGTTCCGCCAGTGAAATGTCCAGTTCTTGAAAAAGCTATATTTACATCACCACTTCCTATCCCTGTTGATAAAAGATCATAAGAAACTGCGTAATTACCAGTTAAAAATTCTGTTCCAGTTATATATTTTAATATTGTTGAGCCAGAATCAACACCAAGCAAATAGCTATTATATCCAGATAGGTTTGTATCGATATTTCCAGTAATATTGCCAGGTCCATTTAAATAACCAGAAAAATTTACCAATTGAAATCCAGTGTCTATTGATAAACCAGCTATTTCCAATTCTTTTAAATTGCTAGGTCCGCCCGTTTTTTCTAGGGAAATATATAAATTAGAAACATCATTTGTAGCAGTCAAACCCCTTCTATGAACATAATCAAAAGAAAATAAATTTTGCCCAGTATTGTCAAAAAAATTATTATATGATAAATTAACGTCTAATGTTAGTGTTAATAAAGAATCAAAAGTAAGTGGTTTATTTATAATTCCGTAATCAGTATATATTTCTGCCGAAGTAGAATATTCTCCAGTATTCAAGTCTATCGGGAACAAAAATTGAAATTCTTTGCTAGAATTTCCAGTAATTGTTTGATAAGAAGAAATTATTAAAGGTTCTTCTAAATTTTTGTCTTCCCCACTGAATATAATATTGCCGCTAAATACGGTGAAATATCTATCAGAACTATTACTTATTGTTAAAGATCCAGTTTCATTATTATCAACAAAATCTGTTCCTGATAAAGTAAAATCATTTTCATCTCCATAAAAGAATAATTCGTAATCAGCATTAGAATTATCAAAGAAAAATTTATCCAAGGAAATGTTTTGTCTTGTTAAAGAGTTTGTTTTTAAATTTCCATTTATAAAAGAATTTGAATAACCAGTGAAAGCGTTACCAGAAATTCTTACTGTTGTATCTTCTTGATAATGACTCAAGAAATTTCCATCAGAATCAGTAATCTTTCCATTATTAAAATTGTAAGAAAAATTTAATCCCCCAGAGCCACTAAAGCCAAAATCAAAACTATTAGTATTATTCGTTGGCGTAACATTTATAGAATAAATAAAATCGCCTGTTTGTTCTGCAATTCTTCTAAACATTATACTCTAATTTTTATGTTATTACTTGAACCACTTCTAAATTTAATATCTTTCCAACTTTGTGTTGGGTGAATATTAAAGTAAGTTTGCTGTATGTATGAATCAGAAGGCAATTTTTGCAATGAAGTTCCAAAGCTATAATTTATATCCATACCACTACTGGAAACAGAAACAGACATGCTTTCCAAACCGTCTGAAATCAACAAATCATTCGCGGGAATTTCTGACAAAGAAAAGTTTATTTTCTCGTCTGGATTTTTGTTTTCTATGGCTTGTCTTTTTATAAGATTTTCGTAAAGTTCTTCCAAAGAACCACCATTAATTTCCACTTGTTCAGCGGTTAATTCTTTGAAGTTTAATTTTATTTTTCTTGCGTTTTTAGCTCTAGCATCATTAGTTTCGCCGATTCTACCCCAAATTTGCTCTTCGTTATCAGAATAATTATTAGTCACAAATCTAGAACCCCTCATTGCAATAAAACTTTTCGATTCAACTCCAGAAAAAGAACTAAAATTCAAATAATTTGGCAATTCAAAAGAGAATATTGTAACTGGGATAGAAAAATTTAAATTTAGATTTGCGATATCCCAATTTCTAGATTGCAAGCTATTATAAAACTTTTTAACTTTATTTATATCCTCTTTATTTTCATTTGAAGATGCGACCCAATGATTTACAGAGTCTAATAAAATACAAGATAATGGTTCTACTCCAAATTCCCCATCACCCCCAGTTCTTCTTAATCTCTGAATTCCAGCTCGGTCAATCGTTTGTTCTATTGTCTCGTTTTTTTGCCCTAATCTTTTTAATTCTGTATTTTTTGTTGGTTCATTTACTGGAATTGTTTTAAATGGTTGATCCCAATTATAAGCATTCAAATATTGAGAATTAACAGTCCGAACGTAATATCTACCAGCAACACTTAAAAAATCTAAGAAATCGTTAAAATCACTAGAAAAAACTTTTAAATCATTTATTACGACATTTGAAACTGCTGCAACCCTATGTGTTTCTGGCATTATATTATTTTTTCTAAGATAATTTCCAATTTCTTTTATTTTTTCAGAGCCTTCTCCTTTAAAAAAAATTTGATCATTATCAGATGCACCATATATAGCTTTAAAAAGATCTGTTTCCTCTCCTTTGCTTTGGAGTAATTTAAACCACACATAAGCCATAGCCATTTGTATTCCGCCAGCCAAAGAAGCTTTTAAAAAACTAAATAATCCTCCTTCCCTCGCATTACCTATTAAAGATTCTGGAATTTGATATTGATTTCTTGCGATTTCAGCTATTTTTTTTAAATCTCCAGAAAAAGCTCTCTCTAATTGCAGGCTTTCAGTATCTAAACTTTGATAACTTGAACCACCATTATTTCTCGTCGAAGCGGTTACAACATTTCTACCAAATTGATAATACCCATTAACAGCATTAACATATGTATCTTCA
>Ga0306869_1000545_pt1 | contig 17025 bp, 15 predicted proteins | sample AntRauTorckE6833_FD_190421 | JGI IMG/M metagenome (GOLD analysis project Ga0306869, IMG submission 190421) | Saline lake microbial communities from Rauer Islands, Antarctica - Metagenome Torckler E6 #833 (v2) (version 2) | ecosystem: Environmental > Aquatic > Non-marine Saline and Alkaline >... | reverse complement strand
TTATAAGAGAAGAGTGTAGAATATTATAATTGACAAACAAACGTTAATATGCTATATTAAATTCATAAGTACCATATAGGGGTATATGGTACTTATGAAAAAGGGGGGGATAACATGGCTAAAGATCCTGTATGTGGAATGAATGTAGATCCTGACCAGGCAGCAGCATCATACGAATATAAAGGTGAAACTTATTATTTTTGTGCTAAAGGATGCAAAAACAAATTCGCTGAAAATCCTGAAGACTACTCATAAATAATAGAGTTTTTAAAGCACATAAGAATGTTAAACTGTGTATTATCCCTGGTTTTAGTTGATCAGGGATAATATATAAGAAAATTTTTGGCGATAAAATATAAAGCTATTATTTTATTAATAATTTTCCTGAGAAAAATATGATATGATTTGACCACAAAAAGCATATAATTTTTTCCAAAGAATCTTGTTTGGATTGTAGCCATAAAGATAAATGTAGAATTATGGTTCAAAAGAAAGCTAATACAGTTAGATTCACTAAAAAAGATATATGGCAGATAGTATTCGAGAAAAATGGATACTAAAGAATACACCAATCTTGCAAACCAGAGAGTCGGTGTTGAAAGATTACCTTCTGTCTTTAGAAGGGCCTACAACGTGGATTCTATACCAGTCAGGGGATAAAAATATGGTTTGGATTCAAAGTATTAGCCAGTAATGTTAAAAAGATATTCCAAAAAATTATATCCGGTAATCATGACTTTGATCCTGATAAAAAACCAATTACTCTACAAAATGGTCCGGCCTGTCATTAAATAATATCAATATAATTATCCTGGTTTATTTTAAAATCTTGTTACAGTAGATTTTTATCTGTCAAAAGTACTTGTCACTTTAACTCTATAATAAGTCAAAATATCAGAAGGCGATATAAGTGGGTAATTACGATTATCAGATTATCATAGTAGGTGCTGGTCCAGCAGGGTCTATCTGTGCGTATCAGCTAGCCTCTCGAGGTATATCTGTTCTATTAGTTGAACAGGAAAAACTCCCCCGGGAGAAACCATGTGGTGGAGCTCTTTCCATAAAAGCAGAAGAATTAATAGATTTTGATATAAGTGATGTAATTGTCAATAAGATAAAGACTGTTACCTTTAAACATGGAAATAAAAAAATCAACTATAACAGTAATAAATATTTTACTAATCTTGTTAATCGGAGTCAGTTCGATCATCACTTAACAAGAGAAGCCTGTAAAAATGGAGTAACATTACATGAAGGTGAAAAGGTAGAGGAGATAATGGAGGTTGAAGATGGAGTAGCTGTAATTACATCAAAGGGCAGCTACTATAGCAAATTAATAATAGGAGCAGATGGTGTTTTAAGTAAAGTAACAGCAAGCATGGAACTAAATCAACAGCAGGAAAAATTGATAACATATGAAGGTGACCTATCTGTATCTGACACAGATTTAGAAAAAACTGATAATATATTGATAGACCTGGATATAATTTCAGATGGATATGGCTGGATATTTCCTAAAAAGAATAGACTATCAATTGGAATTGGACAGGTTTTTAAGAAAAAGATTGATTTTAAAAAAAGATTTAATGATTTTGTTCAAGAACAAAATCTTGCTAATTGCCAATATAAATACAAACCGAGAGGATATTTAATTCCGGCTGGTGGTAAGATTAATCAAATATTCAAGGGAAATACTCTTCTAGTAGGTGATGCGGCCGGTCTGGTTGACCCACTTACTGGGGAAGGCATCTATTATGCCCTTAGAAGTGGGATTATAGCAGATGAAGTCATTAATGATTTTCTAGCAGGAAAGTCCGAGTTAGAAAATTATCAAGAAAAAATAGAAGAAGAGATTGGTGCTGAATTTAAGATAGCCAGTAGATTATCATATCTTTTTTATAAGTTCCCAAAACTCGTTTTTAATCTTATGGAAAAAGATAGAGAAATTATTGAATTGATAATTAAATCTATCAGTGGGGAGATAAGCTATAGAGATTTCTATAATAACTTAAATAAGTTCACTCTTTTATCTAATAGCCTTAGATTATACTTAAAGAGTTCCTAAAAAGATTGGATAATTATAATCAATAAATTTTTATATATCATTTCTAATTAAAAAAAGATAAACAATTATAAGGGGTGAAAAGAATGACTGATTTATTTAGTTTGGTTTCTATTTAAATTATTGGAGGATTTTTGCCAATGTCCTTCATTATTTTTAAAGTTTCACCAACGGTTTTGGAGGAGAACCTAAATTAAATATATTTTTTTGATATTTATATACCACACTAGGGTATAATATTTAGGGGGGATTAATATGAATAAATTAACGGATTGGTTAATTACACATAGAAAATTAGTTATAATCTTTGTTTTACTGGCAACTATCCTGTTTGGGTATTTTGCAGTAAATATCAGTTTGAACACTGATTTTGCCACCTATTTGTCAGACGATGATCCATTAGTTCAGGAATTTAAAAGAATAGGTGATGTGTTTGATTCAAATTACATAGGTATGATCATTTTCAAACCAGATAAGGGCGAAGAATTATTTACTTCTTCTAATCTGGAAGATATTGACAGGCTAACCGAAAGGTACAAAAAGTTTGAGGGTATTAATAGTGTTGTTAGTTTGACTAATGTACCAGATATCAAAAAGATTGATGGTGGATTTTCTGTTGGGGAGATGCTTGAAGGAAATATCCCACAAAAGGGAAAAGAATTAAACAAATTTAAGACCAGGATATTAAGTAAGGAAATGTATCGGGGAACTCTAATATCAGAAGATGGAAATTCGACATTATTAATGGTGAGTTTTGATTCTAAAGCTGATCACATGAAGATTGCTGGTAAATTAATTAACAGAACAAAAGAAATAGTTGGTTTAACGGAAAATTATTACTTTGGTGGTATGCCCTTTGTTATGTACTCTATGTCAGAGAAAATAATTAATAATTTGATTTATTTAGTCCCACTTATACTTATATTTTTATTAGGGGTTCTATATATAGGTTTTCGCAAATTAAGTGGATTAGTCTTTCCACTAATTGTTGTCTTAATAAGTTCAATTTGGACTCTGGGTATTCTCTCTATTGTGGGAATTCCCTTAGATATGCTGACTGGGATTATGCCTGTAATATTAATTGCAATGGGTAGTGCTGATGGAATCCACATTATGCGACGTTATTTTGAAGCCAGGGGAGAAGGGTTAGATAATAATCAGGCTATAAAGACCACTCTCTCTGAGATGGCCGTACCTGTTATCTTTACTTCTCTTACCACAATTGTTGGTTTTATCTCTTTAATTATTTCTAATTTTACTATTATTAGAAACTTTGGTATAGCAACTTCAATAGGAATATTCATAGCCTTACTGATCTCGATATTTGTTTTGCCAGCTCTGGCCAGTTTTCTCAAAGAGTCATCAGATAAGAATGTTGCTTTTCAAAATACAGGTAACAGTGCTTTAATGGCCAAAACATCTAATTTTATTTATCATCATCAGAAAAGTATTTTAATAGCAACTATTATATTTGTTGTAGTAGCAGTATCAGGTATTCCTATGATTGTCACAAATGTGGATTGGAGTCTCTGTCTGGCCCAGGGAAGTAAACCCTATCAAGCTGAGATGATACTGCGAGATAAATTTGGAGGTTCACTTCCACTTCAAATATCTGTGCAAGGAGATATCAAGGATCCAGCTGTATTGAAAAGAATCAGGCAAATAGAAATATATGCCAACTCTCGTGGGTTAATAGAGAATACAAGTTCTATTGCAACTATGTTAAGCGAAATGAATTACATTATGAATGGTAGATATAAAGTTCCGGAAACTTCTCAGGGAATAGCAAATCTCTGGTTTTTATTAGGAGATAATAAAATGGTTGATCAAATAGTTGATTCCAATCAAAGAGAAGCCCTGGTTCAGGGAAGAATAGGTACCATGGCAACTGCCGATATGCAGACAGCTTCCAGACAGGTCAAGAGTTATCTAAAGAATATGGATTCAAACTTGGTTTTGATAGACAAAAATATATTGAATAAAAAGGGAAAAGAAACTCTTAATACTATTCAATTACAAAGAGTAGCAGAACGCTTAGCATTACAGTTAAGTGAGTATAAATTAACTAAAGATCAAATCACAAGTTCTCTTATGCAGAGTAGAAAGCAATTTAAGTTGGATACCTTTGAGAGTAGTTTAAAAATATTTGTATCAGATTATTTAACTGGAGATTCATCTGAAATAAAAGTCAATAATAAAAGTTTAGCCAATAGAATTGCTGACAAACTTCTTGCTAAAATGGATTATTTTTCAGTTGAAGCAATTCCGGATATAAAATCAATCAATAAAATTGTCAAATCAGAAATAAATACAAACAATCCTGATGATCTATACTGGCTCTCAGATTCACTGGTTTACAAATTAAAAAACAAAGTTAAAGAAATAAAGGTTAATTATCTCTGGAATCAACTAGTAAATGATACTCATTTGGAACAGTCCAGGCTTCTTACCAAAAAAGTCAAGGGTTCTCTCTGGTTGTTGGAGGAGCAAAGGGTTGCTATTAGTAAGAAGACTTATGACAAAAATATAAATTTATTTGCTTCAGGTAAATTGAGAGAAAATAAAGCTGAATTACAATTAACAGGAATGGTACCAGTTTTAAATCAGATGGAAAAAGAACTCCTCCCAACTCAGATAAAAAGTGTAGGAATCACATTACTGGTGGTTATTCTGATATTAATAATAATTTTCAAATCAGTTAAAATAGGTCTGGCAGGCATAGTTCCAACAATACTAACAATACTTACTAACTTTGCTATATTGGGTTATTTTGGGATTGGATTGGATTCATTTACAGCACTTATTGCAAGTGTTGTTATAGGTTTGGGAATTGATTATACGATTCACTTTGTTTCCCGTTTCAAACAGGAACTAAAAAATAAACAAAATGATTTGGCTGCCTTAACTAAAACTCTACAGACAACTGGAGTAGCAATTATCATTAATGCTCTATCAGTAGGACTTGGTTTTGAAGTGTTAGTTCTGGCTGCAGGTCAGCATGTAAGTCTATTAGGTGGTCTACTGGGACTGGCTTTAATAGTTAGTGCAGTATTTACATTAACAGTTTTACCGGTTTTATTATTAATCATAAAACCAGGTTTCATTCTCAATACTGGAGAAAAAAATAAGGAGGTTTCTCAATGAGAAAGAAAGTAATTATATTTTCAATTGTTATTTTAGTAGGTCTTGTTTTTTGGGGAAAGTTAAGTACAGTACAAGCAATATCAGGTGAAAAAGTATTATCAAGGGTTGAAGATGTGATGAAGGCTGGAGAAGATATGGAAGCTGTAGAAAAAATGACACTAATTGATAGTGAGGGAAATAGAGAAGTTAGAGAGATTAAATTATATCAGAAGGGTACCAATAAGATGTTAATGCGTTTTCTCGAACCAGCTGATATTAGAGGAGTTGGGGTTTTGGTATTATCTCCAGAAGGTCAGTCAGATTTAATATATTTATATATGCCTGCCTTTCGTCGTGAAAGAAGAATTGCAACCCATGCCAAAAACAAAAGTTTCATGGGGACTGATCTTTCCTATGAAGATATGGCTCAGATGAATTATGATGATAAATATCTGGTAAAGAAGATGATTGAAAAGAAAGCTTACTATCATTTAACTCTACAACCTAAAAAAGAGGCTGATATAAGCTATAGTTCTGTAACAATGAAGGTCAATAAGGAAAACTATATACCAGATGAAATTAACTATTTTAAAGAAGATAATCTAACCAAAAAAATGACTATTCCAGTTAAAGAAAAGATTGGCAACTATTGGACAGCTATAAAAATGATTGTAAAATCTGTAGAAACAGGTCATAAGACAGTAATGGAGATTATAGATGTCAAATATGATCAGGGGTTTAATGATAAAAAATTTACTGTCAGGAATTTAAGAAGATTTAGGTAAGGCTTTTATAAATAAATATAAATTTGAGGTGAAATGAAATGAAAAAAATGGTGACATTTTTAATAATACTTCTCTTACCTATTATGATGACAGAACCAATAATGGCAGATGAACTGCGTATAGGTGGAAAAATAAATCAAACAGTACAATATGATGTTGATAATAAACTATTGGATATTACAAGTACAGATTTTAAAATAGAATTTACCAAACAACTTGGTTTTAAAGAAGATATTTATCTTTCTTTAAAAGGATATTATAATTTCCTGGATAACAAAGCAGAAATAGAACTTGATGAGGCCTATACTTCAATCTATCTGGACAAATCTGATATCATAGTTGGTCGTCAGATTATCAATTGGGGAACTGCAGATGGAATTAACCCAACAAATTATATCAATCCCCAGAATATCATTACCTTGACAAATGATGGATTATTAGGAGAACCAGTTTTGGCAGCTCAAAACACTTACTATGGAAATAATTATAATCTTACAGGGGTTTTAGTCTTTGACTTTGTTCCACAGGATATGTCTGGACTTAGTCAATTAGTTGGTACAGAAAATAATCAGCAATTTACCAGTCAGTTAAATAAATTAGAGCAAACAATATCAGGTATCAATTTGGACAAACAGGTACCCAACAAACTAAAAAATATAGAATATGCCCTTAAATTGGAAAAGAGAATAAATGGCTATGACCTTAAAATGAGTTATTTTCACGGTTGGCAGGATAATCCTGCAATAAAAATAGATCCTATTAATTTTACTTATTCTGGGCAGTATAGACAGGTTGATAAATTAGGATTTGCTGTCACAGGTGCAATTAAATCAGTAGGGATCTGGGCTGAAACTTCCTATAATAAACCGGAAAAAATCGATGTAGCTACAGGAGAATTACTAATGTCTATCAACAAACCCTATATTCAGGCTGTGGTTGGAAGTGATTATACTTTTAAAAATGGATTTTATCTAGAAGGGCAGTATCTGTATTATGAGAATGGTTCCTTCTTTAACCCCTATAACTTAAATAGTAATAAGGTAAAACCTGGAAAATATTTAATGGGAAGAGTATCTAGAAATTTCAATCAGGGTGATTCAATGGAGTTTACTGCAGTGACAAATCTGGATGATGGAAGCAGTATGATAATGCCAGCATATATCCATGATATTACTCCGGTAACTGAACTAAAAATTCGTCCTATTTTAAATCTAGGAGAGAACAATGAAGAATTTGGTATGATACCACCAAAAATTAATATATCAATTTCAACCAGTTTTTAAAATACAGTTAAGTTGACAAATAATGAAAGAATAGATGTGAAATATATTCTATTGATATATGAGAATGTAAAACATATTTAAATTTTAATAATAATATGTGTTATTTATATTTCTTGGATATCACCGTCTCATCAGATTAAAAAAAAATAAGTTATAAGAGAAGAGTTGTAGAAAATTATAATTGACAAATAAACATTAATATGCTATATTAAACTCAACAGATACCTTATAGGGGTATAAGGTACTTTTAAAAGGAGGTGAATAACATGGCTAAAGATCCTGTATGTGGAATGGATGTCAATCCTGATCAGGCAGCAGCATCATATGAGTATAACGGTGAAAATTATTATTTCTGTGCTGAAGGATGCAAAAATAAATTTGCTGAAAATCCTGAAGACTACTTATAAATAATAAAACTATGATTAGAGAATATTAAACTGTGTATTATCCTTGGTTTTAGATAATCAAGGATAATACATAAGTAAATTTTCAAAAGATAAAATATTAAGTTATTATTAACGAGTTTCCTGAAGATAATTTGTTATATTATTAAAAAAATAGGAGTAGGAGGCAACTCCTATTCCCTTCACATACAAGCAATATAAATTAAAGGGAGTTGATGACAAAATGACTAAATGGCTAAAAAATTTTCTAAATAAATTGGCAAAAGCTACTGATAAACAATATGGTGATAAAGTGCCGGATTGTTGTGATGAGACGAATGAAAAGAAATAGAAAGAAAATAGAAAAACATTTTTGAGTATTTATTACTCAAAAAAGGGGTTGATAAAATGCCAAGTTGTTGTGGCAGTAATAATAAGAGTAATGTTAACAGAGAACTAGTTATTTTGAAAGTAGAAGATATAGTAGATCTTTCATCTGCTACAAAGATACAAAAAAAAATACATGAATTAGATGGGATACTAGATGTAAAAGTAAATCTAAAAAATGATAAGGTCGCAATAGATTACGATATAAATAAACTAAAATATGTTCAACTAGAGAAAAAAATTCAGGCAATAGGATACAAGATATTATAATTTATTGATTAAAAATTTTAAATAATATCAGTAATAAATTATATTTATAAGATATAGACTTAAGGGGGATATAATTGAACTCAATCTGCAAGAAAGACAAAAAAGATTTGATGGTTAGGCTGCGGAGAATAGAAGGACAGGTTAGAGGTTTACAGAGAATGATAGAGGAAGATAAATATTGTGTTGATATTTTAACTCAGGTTGTTGCTGTTAGAGGTGCTTTAAGAAAAGTGGGGCTTAATATTCTGGATGATCACATTCATGGTTGTGTACAAAAAGTAATTAAAGGAAAAGATGAGAAAGTAAATAAAGAAATAATAGATGAGTTAATGGGAGTTTTAGCAAAGTTTGCTGATTAATTTATTCGAATGTATTTGTTTTAAAAATACTCGAAAAAAGTGAATAAATTTTTTTAAAGGTAGGGTGGTATCAAATGGAAGAAGTCGGTAAGATAATTAAAAATAAAGGAAAAAGAGCTAGAGTTATGATTACTCGACATTCTGCCTGTAGTAAATGTGATAAACAATGCCCGATGTCTGATCAAGATAGTCATGAGAAAGACCAGGTAATTATTGATGTTGATAATGATATAGGTGCAATAAAAGGTGAAAGAGTAAAACTTGAAATGAAGGAAAGAAATCTCGTTTTTGTTGCTCTAATTGTTTATGTAATGCCAATCATTAATATGATTATTGGTTATTTTTTAGGTGATTGGTATGCAACAAAAAGTAATATTATTACAGGTGAAATTGCTGGAATATTGGGATCCTTTTTGTTTTTAACTTTATCATTTATAGTAATAAAGTTAGTAGATGTTAATCTGAAAAATGATACTAATTTTAAACCAGTTATGACAGAAGTAATTGACAATAGACATAGTGTTTGGTAAAACAACTTAAACAAGTAACAGGAAAATTTTAAATACAAATCCTCAACTAACCAGGGGAATCCCCTGGTTATTATTTAATTTAAATATTTAGTTGTTTCATTTATTTCTATCTTGAATGCTCTAATTATCTTTATGTTAATTAGAAGAATGGGATTATCCGATACCTACATTTTTTTATTAGCAATATACCATGACAGAAAATTTTATTTTAAATAGGGTAAAGTTCATAATTTATTCATAATTAAATGTTAATATAATATTAGATAAAAATAAAATTTTTTGTTATATACATACCCTCTACTTGTACCCCGTAAAGAGGTGGGGTAATAGATTGATTAGTATTATAGTTCTAGGAATAATTGCGTTTCTGGTAGGGTTATGTGTATACTTTAAAAATATTAATATTGGAGGTATTAGTGTTGGGAAAAAATAAAAAGGTATATTGCTTAATGTTTTTAACATCTCTATTTTGGGCAGGTGCATTTATCGGAGGAAAGTTTGGAGTACGAGAATTATCTCCTATATCACTTACATTTTTAAGATTATTTTTTGCATCAATATTTGTGGGTATATTTACATTCAAGATTGATCCGAAAAGTTTAAAATTAAATATGAAGGATGTTGGAATCATGACTACTTTAGCAGTAGTAGGAGTAGTTGGTTATCAAGTTTTACTTTTTACAGCTTTAAAATATACTACTTCTAGTAATGCTTCTATATTGGTGTCATTTAGCCCTCTTATTACAACAGTACTTGCCTATTTTTTTAATGACGAGTCTATTTGCTTGAAAAAAATTTTTGCTGTACTACTGGGGATGTTAGGTGTTATATTAACAATAAGTAATTGGAATTTAAACATAATTAAAAATTTATCCTTTAATATTGGAGATTTAATAATGTTAATTGCTGCTACCACGTTAGGAGTATATTCTATAATTGTAAAGAGAGTAATTAACAAATACAAACCTTTACTTATAACTACCTGTACATTAGTGATAAGTGTCTTTATCTTGTTCCCCTTTAGTCTTAAGGCCGGTTTAGTTAATAATATTTTTAACCTTTCATGGGAAACATGGTTATCAGTATTATATATGGCTATTTTCCCAACTGTTATTGCATACTTAATTCAGCAAAAATCTATAAAAATTATAGGTTCAAGTAAAACAGAAATGTTTAGGAATACAGTTCCAATTTTTTCTATGGTTCTTGCGTATTTTTTTCTTAAAGAAAGTATTAGTTTATTATAAGTAATAAGCAGCGGGATTATTATTTTAGCCATATATATAAATTTAAGTGTAAAAACAGCTAATTAAAGAATAATTTATGAAAAATAATATTCAAACAAAAATGATGAAAAAAGAAATGATCACAGGTTAATGTTAAAAAAGCATTCATAATAAGTTGAGGAGAAATTAATTAGATATTAAGGAGAAATAGAAATGAAAAAAAACAAGCTTTTGCCTGGACTATTTTTAACCTCATTAACTATATTTTTTTATGAATTACTGATAAGTAGAGTATTTTCTGTGCTCTTATCTAATCAATATTCCTATTTGGTCATATCTCTTGCAATTTTGGGACTGGGGATTGGAGGAATATTGGTATATTACTTATTTAAAATAAACAAATTTACATTTAGGACATTTGTCCGGTCCTATTCTTCCTGATTCTTAGTATTTCAAATTAATCAATTATTTATCATTATTAGACTCAAAATATTCAGGATGATATTTTTCTATTAGCTTCCGATATTGTTTGATAACAGAAGCGCCTCTGCCTGTCATGTGTTTGATCTGGATTGTGCTTATACCACGTCTGATAAGGAATTTAACGCGTTCATAGTCTTTGATATATCGATCTACTGCATTTAATGAATGCTCTGTTTTCCTGGCTATATCAGGCGGCTGAATCTTTTGCTCATAGAGTTCTATTATTTTTTTCTTGTGAGTGGTTCCACGACCCATATCAAGTATATATCCTTTAAGCGGTAGAACATCATCATGAGTATTATGATATTCACCAATACGTTTTGAAATCGTTGCTGTAGAACGGTTCATGATTGCTGCCAGTTCTTCAACTGTTAGCATAGCTCCCTGTTTTTTTGCAGCTTTAGTCAGTCGGGCAATACGGATCATATCATGTTCTGTTTTGGATAGGTTCTGTCTTTTTAGATCTATATCTTCCCTGGTAACATAAGGAAGTTCAATAACTTCCTGTTTATATTCTTCACGTTTTTGACCCAGTTTTGGCTTTTTATTCTGCTCGGAAGTAGCAACCCAGCTTAAACTGCCAAACTGATTGGTCTTATTACGGGGATGATATTTATATTCCAGTTCTACTATATCAGCTGCTATTAGTTCCAGTATTTTATGACTGCCAAGCATCTTGTATTCACTTTCTAAAAGCTCAATGATAGCCTGTCTGAAAGTCTTTTTTTCAAGATTAGCAAAAGGGTCCTGTCTCATTTGATGACCCCCTTTTTTGCCTCAGTTTTTACTGAAGTTTTTTTCTCGGCTATGTTAACTATATCAGCAATATGCTCTTTGTATTCAGAGCTATTATATTTAAAATACAGTTCGGTATATTCTTTAACTAATCTTTCAGAAATACCGACTATATGGGCTGTTTCTTTGATTGAAAGCTTATTTTTTATTGCCAGCAATACACGTCCGAAATCATTGATATATCTTTTAATTGCTCCCGGGGAATGCCTTGTTTTCCTTTGGATTTCGGAATAAGTATTATACTCAAGATACAGTTTAATTATCTTAGTTTTATGAGATATTCCAGGTCCTATATCCTGAAAAGTACCTCTGGTTGGAACAGTAAAACCCTGTGCTTTAAGCTTTTTGATATCACGCCTGATAGTTCTTGCAGATACCTCAAGTATATCAGCCAGATCTTCCTGAGTTAAAAGGCCACCCTGTTCAAGTGATTCTTCTGCCATTCTCAGTATTTTAACTCTTCTAAGATTATATTTATTCTCTATTCTAAAGAGTTGTTTATCCTCTTTTGTTATTGATTCAGTCAGGGTTACCTGGATCTTTGGCAGATCTTCTAAAACTGGACCGTGGCCTGCTTTTTTAGAGATTACAGTCCTTACTATTTTGTCCTTACTTACATGATAGGATGGATCATAGTGTTGAAGCTGATAGACTTCATTGGCAGCTTCTACAATTGCTTCAGCTTCGCGTGGTGAAAACTCAAAACGGTTCTTTAGAATATATTCAAATTGACTATCTTTAGTTTTTACAGTTACACGATCAAGTTCAGTTTTAGACATTGTATGTCCCCCTCTAATTATATCTTACATTAATTGCTTTTATTAGTCTAAACTGATTAGGGGCGGACAAATGTCCTTATTTAGTTTATATTTATTTATTATTGGTTATATATTTACTTATTTCGGAACTATCACATTTATAATGTACAGTCCCTATTTAGGCTCACCTATCTGGTATATTTTTCTGGGGATGATTCCCTTTATCTTTGGTGGAGGTATTATTTCATATATATTCCGGATTCAACCAAATACCTATCAGGTATATTTAATAGATTTAATGGGAGGAATCATTGGATTAATTACAGCTATTTTTCTTATGAATTATCTTGGTACTATACAGGCAATAATAATTTCATATTTGCTTGTGGCATTAATATTAGTGATTTTGAAATCTAATAAAATTAATATAATAATAACATTAGTTGTCTTAGCTGCTCTGTTATTAGGATTTGGAAACATAGTCTCATTTTATCAGAATAATTTTAATAGTTTTAAGACAACTCCTTATGTTCATTTTGAAGAAAACAGTGAAATTAAATTTAGTCATTGGGATGCCTTTGCCAAAACAGACGCAGTCTGGACCAAAGAACGACCAAATGAGATGATGATAGGTTTAAATGGACGCTCCTTTTCTAGAATGATTAAATATAATGGTGATTTATCTCAAATAAAATATCTTAAAAATAAAATAGGATATCTCCCTTTTGTGGTTGGCAGCCCAGATAAAGTAGCAATGATTGGTAGTGGTGGGGGAGAAGAGATATTGTATTCTTTTCTAGCTGGAATCAAAAATATTACAGCAATAGAAATTAATCAAAGTACAGTTACTGCCACCAGAAAACTTGCAGAGTTCAGTGGTAATATTTATAATGATCCTCGAGTTGAAACAATAATTGGTGATGGCAGGAGTTATATTAGAGAGACTGATCAAAAATTTGATCAAATATATTTAGCACTGGTTATGACAAATATTGGAGATAATGTAGCCAATACTCTGTCAGAAAACTATATTTATACTGAGGAAGCCCTACAAAATTATTTCGCGAAACTTAGGTCAGGTGGAAAACTGAGTTTTTTATTTCACTCACAAAATGATATGTTAAAGCTATTGACTACAGCTATTACTAATTTTGAAAATTCAGGGATAGAAAGAGAACAAATTCCGGAACATTTTGTAATTATTAAAAATAAACATTCCGGAATGAATCCAGTGCTCATGTTAAAACCAACCCCTTTTACTAGTAGAGAAATAACAAATATAACAAGAAAAGTTAAACAGAAGGGATTTGAAGCTGTTCATTTACCAGGATTAAAAGAATATCCACTACTTCAGTTATATAAGAAAGGTAAGGTCAATATTAAAGATATGGTAAAGGGTATTCCAGTAAACATAGCTCCAATAAGTGATGATAAACCATTCTTTTATAATTCAAAAAAAGGTCTTCCTCGAAGCTTGGTTGTACTTGTACTGGGAACTTTCTTTGTACTTATTGTGGCCTTGCTTTTTGCCAAATACAATAATATTATAAAGAAAGATAATTTTAGTTTCATCTATAATTTTATCATTTTTGTTCTACTGGGGACGGCTTTTATGTTAATAGAGATAACATTAATTCAAAAGATGAGTGTATTTTTAGAACATCCAACGACTTCCTTTGTAACTATTATAACAGTTTTATTGCTAGGGGCAGGAATAGGTAATTTTATGCAGATGAAAAAACAGATCTTTAATGGATTTAAACCAGTTCTATATTTAGTAATACTAGGACTTGCTGAAATATTTTTGTTAAACAAAGTTATATATTGGCAGGGCATAAATTCTCTAGGCTATAAAATAATACTAACAAGTGTATTATTATTACCATTGGGTTTCTTGATGGGAATCCCTTTTCCAATGATTTTAAATAAATTACGAGAAAACAAACAGCAAAATTTAATACCATATTTCTGGGGGGTTAATGGCATTAGTTCTGTGTTGGGCTCTGGTCTGGCTTTAATAATCTCTCTCAAATATGGATTTACTCTAAGTTTTATAATAGGAGTTATTTTATATTCTATTGTTGGAATATCTATCAAAAAAGTTATTGAATGATTATACAATTATAAAATAAGATTTGTTGTTAGATTTAATAAACTTTGCTTTACCAGTCAATAATTATGATAAAAAGTTGATAATATCAATTCGATCAAAAAGCATAAATAGTAATTTTAGAAAGTTACCGAATAGGGGTATTTTTATAATACTTGATAAATGGGAGATGAAGAATATGTTACCAAGAGTGCTATTTGATTTAGGTTTAATAAAAATATATACATTTGGTCTTACAGTTGCAGTAGGAATAATTTTGGGAGGATACTTTTCTCTTCGACTGGCCAAAAAAAGATTATCTTCTTATGATGTGATAATTGATACAATTCTTTATGGGTTAATTGCTGGAATTATTGGGGCAAGATTGGTATATATTCTATTAAATATATCGAATTATTTAGCCAACCCAGTTCACATTATCCATATAGAAGCAGGAGGTATGTCTCTTCATGGTGGGCTTTTGGGAGGATTATTGGTAGTTATTTATCAATCTATAAAATATCATATTTCAGTCTGGAAGTTATTGGATATTTTGGTTCCCGGTACCGCTTTAGCAATTGCAATTGGACGGATAGGTTGTGATATTTTTGGAATACCTACCGAACTACCCTGGGGTATATATTATCAGGGTATTAAGGTTCACCCAGTACAGGCCTATTCATTTATTTTCAATATGGGATTGTTTTATTATCTCTGGCATAAAAGTAAGGAAAACTTATTTAAGGGAGCAATTTTTCTAAGATTTATAGTCATTTATTCAACTTTCCGTTATTTTCTTGAATATATCAGGGGAGGATATCAGGTCTGGGGATTATTCACTGCTGGACAGATTGTAAGTATAATCCTGGTTTTTGTGGGATTTTCAATTAATTTATTTATCAAAAAGCAAATAAACAAATAAAATATCTAATTTATTAAATAGAATTATTGATGTAGTGACAACTTTATGGACTAATTTACTAATATATTTTATTTTAAGGGGTTTCCCCATTTTTTAAAATAGCAAAAACTCAAAGTTATCAACAAGCAAAATTGTGGATAAATTGCTCTTAGAAACTCTTAAAATAGATTATCCACAGATTACGTAAAAAAGGTGAAACAAGCTCCTGTTTTTGGTATAATTAGTTTGGACACAAAAAACACCAAAAAGGAGTTGTTTCACCGTGACTAATTATACCAGATTAATCTATGAATTGAAACAAAAAGTAACTATTTTTTCTAAAAAAATTACTAAAAAATTGTCAAAGCCTAAATCTAAATTCATTACCCAAATGATTTATGGATTCCTGCAATCTCAATCAGTGCTTTTGAGTGAAATTTCTCGCGGCTTAAAAGAAAATATTTTGCTTAAGAAAACTATTGAACGATTATCTAGAAATCTTGAAAATTTTGATGATCAAGAAGAATTAATAGAAAATTATATAAATGAAATTAAACCTCACATTAACGATAATACCGTCTTTTGTTGTGATAAATCAGATTTAGTTAAGCCCCACAGCAATGAATTAGAATTGCTTGATAGAGTTAGAGATGGCAGTACCGGGGAAACAGAAAAAGGCTATGATACTTTTGAAATTGCTGCTTTAACTGAAAACAAAGAACTGCCTATTGAAATATATTCTCGTATCTATTCAAGCCTGGAAAAAGGGTTTAAAAGCCAGAATATTGAAGCATTAAATGGACTAGACTTTGTAGAAAAATATTTTGGCCAAAAAGGTATCTATGCCCTTGATAGAGGCTATGATGCTAATCGATACTATGAATATTTTTCTAAGGGAAAAAAAGATTTTGTAATTAGAGCCAAGGGTAATCGTAATGTCATTTACAAAGGTAAAAGCTTAAATATAGAAAAAGTAGCTGCTCTTTATAAGGGTAAATATGCCTATCATTATAAAAATAAAAAAAATAAAGAAAGACACTTAAAATTTAGTTATGCTCCAATTAAGTTACCGGCATTAAGGGATAAAGAATTAACACTTGTAATTATCAGAGGACTAGGCAAAAAACCAATGCTATTAATTAGTAATTTAAAACCTGAGGCCAAAAAGCTAACTTTGGCAATCTTAAAATATTATATTAAAAGATGGAAAATAGAAGAATATTTTAGATTCAAAAAACAAAAATTTGATTTAGAAAATTTCAGAGTTAGATCGATAAAAAGAATTAGAAATCTGGATTTAATTTTATCAATAACCATAGGATTTCTATCTCTATTTTCAGATAAAAAACGAAAGACAAAACTAAGAATCATAGTTAAAAAAGTTTCAGAAAGAATCTATGATATTCCAGACTTTGATTACTATGCATTAGCCGATGGAATTAAAGAAATATTGGCTAAGACATATACTGGGATAGCTTCATTTTTAAAGAGTTATTACAAAAAACGACGATCAGAAAAGAGATTAAGGCTTTCTTTACCCTTATGACAGTAAGGATAGTTTTTGCTATTTTAAAAAATGGGGAAAGTCTAT
>Ga0306869_1000541_pt1 | contig 17065 bp, 17 predicted proteins | sample AntRauTorckE6833_FD_190421 | JGI IMG/M metagenome (GOLD analysis project Ga0306869, IMG submission 190421) | Saline lake microbial communities from Rauer Islands, Antarctica - Metagenome Torckler E6 #833 (v2) (version 2) | ecosystem: Environmental > Aquatic > Non-marine Saline and Alkaline >... | reverse complement strand
AACAAAAAAACTTTATTTTTTAAATACTATAGTTTAAATCAAAATAAGAGACTAGCGAAACGACTAATGACTGTGGAAAAAAGACAGTTTTTTTGAAACAAAACTAGGGATGATAATTCCTTAACAAAACTAAAAGAGCCCGAAGAGGCTCTTTTTTTCTTTATCTTATATTTTGATATTTAGTGCTTAATCATCACTGTCATCATCGTTGCTGTTAACTTCTATATCATTTTCAATAATATTTTCTTTTTCTTTATAGCTCTCTTTTTCTTGATAGCCTTCTTTCTCTTTATAAGTTTCCTTCTCTTGATACTTGTCTACCTTCCTCTTATCTATCCTCCTCTTATTTATCCCCTTTCTTCTTCTAACAAATAATATTGCTAGAGCAATTACTATCACAAAGAATACTATTTCTTTGTAATAAAGGAGGATAAGGGCTTGCTCCTTAGCAAAATAGTAACCTGTAAAGGCTAAAATTATTACCCAAATGCTAGAACCTAAAAAAGTATAGAAACAGAATTTAAATATATTCATCTTTGCTAGTCCAGCTGGAATAGAAATGAGTTGTCTAATAACAGGAATGAGTCTACCAAAGAAAGTAGACCTTTCTCCGTGCTTTAGAAAATATGCTTCTGACTTCTTTAACTTTTGCTCAGTAATTAACATGGACCTAGCTACTTTTGTTTTAGCTAAATTATATAGAATCTTTCTACCTAAGGTTATAGCTAAAACGTAGTTAATCAAGGCTCCTAGTAGACTACCTAAAATACCAAATACTACCACTAAAATGATATTCAATTGGCCTTGTTGAGCAAGGTAGGCAGCTGGAGGAATAACAAGCTCTGAAGGGAAAGGAACAAAAGAACTCTCAATAGTCATAAGCAGAGTTATATTCCAATAATCTAGTTTTTCTACCAAAAGCATTATCCAATCAATAAAGCTATTTAACATATTTACACCTTAATCACCACAGGTAGAACCATTGGTCTACGCTTGGTTTTGTTGAATAAAAATTGTCCTATGTCATTTCTAATTTTGTTCTTTAAGAAGTCATCGTCGGTAGGGGTAGTACTAGGCTTATCTTTAACCATTTTCTTTACTTTCATTCTGGTACTTTCAATTAAATCTCTATTTTCTTTCATGTAAATGAAACCTCTAGAGATTAAATCTGGATTACCAATAATATCACCTGTCTTAGAATCAATAGTAGCAATTACTACTATCATACCATCAGCTGCCATCATGCGTCTATCTCTTAAAACAATATTAGAAACATCTCCAACTCCTAGTCCATCAACCATTACATAATCGGTAGGGATTTTTTCTTTTGTTAAGACTGCTTCAGTTCTTTCTCCTTCTTTTCTCATCTCAAGTACCTGACCATTGTCAGCTACAAATATATTATTCCTATCTACTCCCACTTTGCTTGCTAACTCTGCATGAGCTTGCAACATGAAATGATGAGCTTCAATAGGCATAAAGAACTCTGGCTTCATCAATCTAATCATTAGCTTTAAATCTTCTTGCTTAGCGTGACCACCAGCATGAATGTCTAACATTTTGTAATTAATAGTCTTAGCACCTTGTCTAACAATAGCGTCCATTAAATGTTGAATACTTCTTTCGTTACCAGGTATAGCTGAAGATGAGAAAATAACTGTATCACCAGCCTTTAAACTAACCACTCTGTGATCACCGTTTACCACCTTAGACAAGAAGGCATTGGTTTCTCCTTGAGCACCTGTTCCTAAAATTACTAACTGGTTATCTGGAATTCTTTTAAATTCTTCATCAGTAAGTAAAAGTTTAGGGTTAAACTTTAGGTAGCCAATTTCATGAGCAACCTCAACATTACTAACCATACTTCTACCTTGTAAGTAGATGCGCTTGTTATGCTTAGCGGCTAAATCAAATAGTTTTTGTACACGAGCTAACTGAGAAGCAAAAGTACCAATAATAATTCTACCTTCAATTTCTTCAAATAGTTTTCCCATTTCTTCACCAATAACTGATTCAGAAACCTGATATCCAGGACTAATAGCATCAGTAGAGTCAGACATTAATAAAGCAACACCTTTGTCTCCAATTTGAGCTATACGATTTAAATCAGCTGGCTTATCATTAACAGGAGAGAAATCTATCTTAAAGTCTCCAGTATGAACAACTGTTCCTACCGGTGTATGAACAATAATAGCAAAACAGTCAGGTATAGAATGGTTAACTCTTAGAAATTCTACTTTAAAATTTCTACCTAAAGTAATTTTATTGTGCTCATCAATTTCTTGAATCTTTAAATTAGAACTATTCTTATATTCTTTCTGTCTTCTTCTAACAAGTCCGGCTGTCATCTTTCCCATAAACATGGCAGGGTTGCCAATCTTTGGCATAATATGAGGTATAGCACCAATATGATCATAATGACCATGGGTAATAACTACACCTTTAATCCAATCTTTTTTATCTTCTAAATACTCAGTGTTTGGAATAATGTAATCAATTCCTGGCATGTCTTCATCTGGAAACATTAAGCCCATGTCAATGATAATTATTTCTTTTTCATATTCAATTAAAGCCATGTTTCTACCAACCTCCTCCAGTCCACCTAAAGCCATAACTCTAAGCTTTCCTTTAGCAAAAGTTTGTGTACTTTTAATTCTAGTTTTATCCACCTTGTTTTGTGGCTTATTAAAAGTACCTTGTCTTTTAGGGCTTTTCTGATTGTTATTCCTTACATTCTTATTTGTGTTTCTGTTTGTATTTGTATTTCTGTCTGCGTTTCTATTTTCATTTCTATTTGTCTCTTTGTTTGTGTCTTTGTTTTTGTTTGTTTTTTTATTATCTTTGTTTGGTGCACTTTGCCGTGCGTCACTTGTCTGTGATTTGTATGTTTTATACATATTTTTTCTTAAGTATAAATAATATTTTAATATGATTATTTATAGCTTTTCTAATTAATTAATTTATTATAGAGAGATATTTTTATTTAAACATAGCTTCTTGCTTGTGTTTTAAAGTCATTTTCTCAATTGCGTACCTGAGAGCTGTACGCGGTAATTTATGTTTATATTTGTATATAAATTCAAACACTAAGTTTTCATTTATATTACTAGCTTCTTTAGCGCTCCAGCCATAACCTTTCTGCACTAAATCATCACTATCTTTTATTTGTTTAACTATTACTTCCTTAAGTCTTGAAAAAAATATATTAAATTCTTTTTTATCTTTATGATACTTAAAGGAGTATATTAATATAATAGAAGCGGATCTTCTTAGCCATCTATTGTTACTATTTATCCAAGAGTCTGTTTTTCCTATAAGCTCTGGATGCTGATATATTAAATATCCTAAACTGTGGGTTAAAAAATTGTCACAGTGTGCCCAATTATTTACATGTTTTTTTAGCCATCTCTCAAAGACTAAAAAATCTGTTTTTGTGAAACTCTCTCTTTTTCTGTGTAACCATTTAAAAGCTAAAGTTTTTATTTCATGTTCTTTTTCTTGTAGTAGAGAATTAATAATCTCAAAAAAATCTTTTTTGTTTAAAGGTTTTAGAAACTTATAATATTTCTTCTCTATTATGTTTAAATCTTTTGACCTTACTCCTATAGGAAATATCTCTTCTTTGAAAAACCTAGGAGCTCTATTCTTATATTCTAAGTCAATTGAAGATATAAGGTCATCTTTAAGAGAAGAAATGAACTTAATCTTATTCATAATATTTTACCTACTTACAATACGAACTTCTTTTTTACCTTGATGTACCAATTGTTTATATTAGAAAACCTGTGTTCAGGCTTTAGAATACTTTCAGTATTAAAACCTTTAACTTTTTTGTTTTGAGGATAAATATATATAGGTGAATACAAAAATATTGCTGGAATTTCTTCATGAATTATTTCCTGAAATTCCAAATACTTTTCTGTTCTTTCTTCCTTGTCTAAAGTTATTCTGGCTTCTTCAAGTAAAGTATCTACTTCTTCATTACTGTAATTAACAATATTTAAATCTTGCTCAGAGTGCCAATAGGCATAAGGGTCTGGATCAAAGCTTAAAGCTTGACCATATATTAAAACTTCAAATTCTCTAGGCTCAATAACTTGAGCTTGAATACTTTCAGTATTAACAACATTTACAATAGTTCTAACTCCTAACTCTCCCCAAGCTTCAGATAACTTATTTGCTAATTCCTTATTAGCTTCAGTCTCAGCTATAGTAATACTGATTATTTGATAATCTCTCTCACCACCATCATCATCTTCTTTATATAGCCATTTACCAGCTAAATCTAAATCCGCTGATTCACTTAAAGCTTTTAGTTTATCATATCCTTCAATTTCAAAATTTAAGTCTTCAGCGCTTTCTCCATTACCTTCACTATCTTCACTATCCTCAACGCTTTCTTCATTAGATTCATCTTCTTCATTAGATTCATCTTCTTCATTATTTTCATTTTCTAAGTTATTTTCTTCACTCTCTTGTTGTCTTAATAGCTCTTCTTCCTGCTCATTTATTTTATCAATATCTTCCTGACTTATTTCTTGTATATATAAATCTTCCTCCTCTAAAAGCTCTTTAGCTTGTTCTAGGTCTTTTCCATATGCTTCAATATCATCATTACTAGCAAAACTTTCAGGAAGTATTGGCGTATCAACTCTCCTTACCGCCTCACCAAAAACACTATCTAATATTTCACCTTTGTTCATTGACAGAGCTAAAGCTTTTCTAAAGTTTTGAGATTTTAAATAATCATTAGTATCTTGATTGAAAAAAATGGAAGTAATTTGAGGTACAGATAATTCATGAAAGTTAATTGAGTTTTGAGCTATGATACTCTTTTTATTTGTACTTGAAATATAACTTATTCCTCCTACTTCATCACTGTTTAAAGCAGCATTTAGACTAAAGAAGTCTGGATAAAACTTAAAGTTTAATTCTTCTATATAAGGAGTGTTGTTATAATAATTTTCATTAGCAAGTAGGTGATATTCTTTAATATTTCCTTCTTTATTTTTTGATAATGAATCAAACTTATATGGACCTGAACCAATTGGCATTATGTTTTGCTGTGCTAAATTAGCGTTTTCAGGATTAATGGTAAGCCAAATTCTTTCTGATAGAATTCCAAAAGTTAATAACTCTTCAAAACCAGCATAAGCTTCAACTAAACTTAACTTTACAGTATAGTCTCCTTGCTGCTGAACTCCAACACCACTAAAAACACTTCTTAGTGGAGATCTAAAGTCAGGATTCTTGATGGCGTTAATAGTAAAGACAACATCATCAGCGGTTAATTTCTCACCATCATGCCAATAGACATCCTCTCTTAATTTTAATATATAAGCCTTACCACTTTCTTTAATTTCATAGTCTTCAATTAAATCATAATCTAGATCACCATTACCATTGTATTTAAATAGTCTAGAGTATATTAAAAAACTTAAATCACTATCTACATCAGCGAATGCATATAAAGGATTTATATATTGAGGACTTCCTACTAAACCTTCAGTATATTCACCACCAACACTAGGCACTGTTTCTAAATTATTTTGATAGAAGCCCCAAGCTAATAATGAGACACTGGCAAGTATTAAAAAGATTGCAACATTAATCCATCTTTTCTCTTTAGAGCTTAAAAACTTTTTTACATGTTTTAGCTGCTTGAAAGAAGGTATTTTAGAGGGAGCTAAGTTATAGATAAGTTTTTTATTAACCTTAGTATGGTCAAAATCTTTACTTGCTTTTCCTTTTTTAAGAATACCATTTTTTTGAAAAAACTTTCTTAACTTTATCCTTATAGGTAAATAAAAACGTGCCCAAGTTGATTGAGTTTTACCTTTTGTCTCAAATTTTGTATCTTGATCTTCGTTCACTTATAGAAAGTTAAATGCAGTATAATTAAACAATCACAACAGCCAGAGATACTGCGAAAAAGAGTATTGCTAAAACAATAGTAATATTATAAAGTTTTTTCTCTAAACCACGTTTAGAAGTAAAAACAGCATTAGAGCCACCAAAAGCACTGCCCAATCCTGAACCTTTATTTTGTAGCAAAATAACTACAATCAGTAATAAAGCAATTATAATTTGAGCAATTTGAAGTGCAAACATAATATTATTTATTTACCTTTTCTAATACGCTTTTTAAAACTTTTTTATTGTTTTCAGCTAGATCAGCTAAAATCTTTCTGTCTAAACCAACCTTCTTCTTACGAAAAAGATCCATTAAACGAGAATAGGATAAAGAGTTTTCTTTAGCAAAAGCACTTATCTTAATTTGCCATAAAGCTCTCATATCTCTTTTCTTTCTGCGTCTATCTTTAAAAGCATGAGCGCCGGCTTTTGTTTGAGCGGTAGACGCTAATCTAATTTGATTCTTGCGTCCCCATTTATATCCTTTAACACTTTTTAAAAGTTTTTTTCTTCTTTTTGAGTGAATTGTTCCTCTTTTTACTCTGGGCATAAGATTAAAATAGCCTAATATTGGCTTTATTATGAATACGGAGTTAATTTCTTAACAGTTTTAACTAAACCTTTGTAGACATCCTTATCTCTTCTTTTTTGTCTAGTAGTTTTTCCTGTCTCCTTAGAATTAAAGTGATCTTGACCACCTTTTCTTTGTTTTATTTTGCCAGTGCCGGTAACTTTGAATCGTTTAGCTGTGGCTTTGTGTGTCTTTATTTTCGGCATATATTTACTTTTTTTAGAATAAAAAACAGGCGTAAACCTGATATAAAAAGTCTTAGCTTTTATTTGCTAGTATAATAGTAAACCTTCCTCCTTGTTTTGTCAAGGCTTGCTCTTCAATTACTTCTAACCCTTCTGTATCTTTAACTAGGTTAACAAATTTTCTAATTACCTCCTTAGCTTGATCTGGATGTTGTTTTTCTCTTCCTCTCATATTTATCTCCAATTTTAGCTTATTTCCTTGCTTTAAAAATTTCTGAGCTTGCTTTAATCTAAAATCAAAATCATGAGAACTAATTCTAACTGAAAGTCTAATAGCTTTAACATCTACTTTCTTTTGTTGCATTTTCTGCTTATGAGCCTTTTTCTCTCTTTCATACTTCATTTGCCCTAAATCAACTATTTTAGCTACTGGAGGATCAGCCTTAGGGTTAACTAAAACTAAATCTAAGTCAGAATCTTCTGCTTTTTGCAATGCATCATATGTATCAAGCTCACCTACTCTTTCATTATTTTCATCAATTAAAAAAACTCTCTCTGCTTTAATGCTATTATTAGAGATAAAATAAGGTTTAACTTGTTTTGGTTTAGCTTTTCGCCACTTAATTCTCATAACTATTTTTCTAAAAACAAAAGGGATGCAGACGCATCTACTTTTTTAATTTATGTATTTATTAACTACTTTCAGTATATAGTTTCTGTGTTATTAGTCAAGGAAAACAAGAATTAGTCCTTATTATTCATTATATTCAGGTGCACTTTCATTAGCTTCGTATATATCATTAGCAAGCCTGGCTAAAACATAGAGCAAACTAGATAAGCGATTTAAATATACAAAGACCAGTTCATTGACTTCCTTTTTCTCTTCATCACTTAATTTCAGTGCTTGTCTTTCTGCTCTTCTAGCTAAGGTTCTAGCTACATCTAAGTTAGCACTAAGTTTAGAGCCTCCACTTAAGACAAAGCTAGTTCTAGGTTTAATCTTTTTAGATATCCCCTCTATCTTTTCCTCTAAACTACTAACAAAGTCTTTAGGAATTCTGACCTCTGACCTGGCAAAGTTAGCCTGGCAAGTAAAGAGTTCATTTTGTATCCTCCTTATTGTCTCTAAAATCTCTAAATCTTCTTTAGCTTCAACAGAGCTTAAACCAAGCCAAGAGTTAAGCTCATCCAGGGAGCCTAGAACTTCAAATATCTGATCTCCCTTATCAACTCTTTCTTTAGAATTAAAGAGTTTAGTTGTACCCTTATCACCTTTACCAGTGTAGTACATATAATTATATTATTATACGTTTATATTAACTGTTAGTTTATATTAGCTATAGCTTTATAGTCTAAATTTAATTAGTTAACTTCACAAGCTCCGCCAGCACAAGCCAATTCTTTTTTAGCTTCAGTCTCGTCCTTTCTTTCGTAACTAACAATTTGTGCAAAGTCCATGTGTTTAAATTTAGCTAGTAACTCTTCATATTTTTCCTTGTCTATTTCTTCATATGGAGCTAATTCATAGACGTGGTTGCTTCTAGGTAAGAATGAAAGTCCACCAATTATCTCCCAGTTTTCATAGACCCAGTCTGCTACTTCAATCCATTCATTTTCAGAAACAGATATAGTTACTGACGGGTTATGCTCAGTGTATGCTAACTTTACCTTCTTCCAGTGTTCAAGTTGCTCTAAAGCACTAAGATCATTGCTGTAGATAGATCCTTTAGGAGCTTTAACTGGGAATTCAAAAACATAAGTACTAGCGTTTCCATACATTTGTCCTACTTCAGCTTTGTGAGGCACTCCTTGATCACGGAGCATTTTAAACAGTGAGTCTGTGGCTGAGATTCTAACTCTGCGGATGTAATAAGGGGCGAATCTGGCGTGCATACCAGAAGCGCAATCAACTAGTTGAGAAACTGTACCAGAAGGTTTAACACAAGTAACAGAAGTAGATTGTTCAATGCCAAACTGCTTACTATACTCCTTGTTTACCTTAATAGCTTCATCTTTTATCTTCTTTAAAGTGCTCTCCTCTCTGCTAGCCTTAGAGTCCCATTGACCAGTAACTGAAACACCTAAAAGTCTTTCGCTTTCACAACTTGCCTTCCAGCCTTTAGAAAGATAAGGGAAGTTAGTTAGACTAGCTTGATATGTTCCTAGTATTGCAGCTAGTCTTGCCTTTCTAAGCAAGCTCTTTTCATCATCATCACTTCTAGCTACAACCTCTGATAGATTACAAAATTGCTTTGATTGCAGAATAATCTCACCACAAGGGTTAGTACCCATTTGTCCAATAATGAAATTACCTGTGATATCGAAATAACCTTTCTTTTCTTTAAGTAAGTCAATTCTTCTCTGGGGCATGGTTTTAGCCAAAGAGCCACGATTAAAGATTCCTCTTTCACCTGATCCTGACTTTACCAGCGCTAACCATTCATTCAAGAATTCTTCGCTGCTTGGTTTTTTAATATAAGTAGCACTGTTATTTGCTAAACTTCTTTGAGGTTCATTAACATAGAACTGCCCTTTCTTAGCATCTCTAATATCTCTATCATCCAAATCAGATAAAGAGATCATAGCGCTTCTTCTTACCCCACCAGAAACAACACAGTAGCCAATCATACAAATAATATCGTGTAAATCAATATTTCTAAGTCTCTTTCCTTGCCTATTTAACATCTTCATGCGAGTGAAGTCTAAGAGTTGCTTTAAAGGATCTGGTCCTGAACTTTTTCCACCCATAGTTTTGAGTCTTGCTCCTGCAGGTCTTAGTTGTGAATAATCAAACTCAATATCTTCACCACTAGCCCAAGTTTTCATAGCTAGAGCTAGAGCATCTGCCCATCCTTCTTTGCTGTCATCTACCACATGAAACTTTTTCTTATTTCCACTTTGCATTTGAATTTGCGGAAACTTACCAACATTTTGACTCTCCACAGCCCAACCAACACCAGTACCACACATAGAAACATACATTATCTCAGCAATATCTTGGAAATTTTCTGGAGCAGTATACGAACAGTTATATGCACAGACATTTGTTTTCTCAACTGCCTTACCTGAAAACTGCATAAGTCTCATAGAGGGCATAATTTCTTGTTTTAAAATTCCTTCTCTAATATCATTATAGTCTTTATCACTTATCTTCTCTTTCAACTGCTTTTTCATATACTGCATATATCTATCTACAGTTTCAATCCAAGTTTCTCTTCTTTGTTCATCTTCAATCCAACGAGCATAAGTACGATAGAAGATAAATTCAGATAATGGATTCCTGAAATACTGTTTACTCTCATCAGTTAACTTACGCACATGCTCAGGAACTTCATGTTTTATCTCTCTTTGTTTAGATCTTTGTTCTCTGTATAAAATATAGGCTTTAGCTACCTTGGTGAAATCATTTTTCATTAACTCTTCTTCTACTAAGTCTTGAATAATCTCTACTGTTGGCACAAAACTCTTTTCAGTTGATACTTTTTGTAGTTTTTTTAAATCTGCTTCAACTTGTTTGGCAATTTTTTTAGCAAAACCATTGCTTTCAACTTTAGTTTCTGCAAAAGCTTTTTTCACAGCTTCCTCAATTATCTCTGGTTTAAAATTAACTAAGCGACCATCTCTTTTTCTTACTTTGTTAATTTCTTTGGATTTGTTGGTGTTAGGCATATTTTTTAATTCATTAATTCTTTTATATATATTAAGCGTGTAATAGTTTTCTTTTTAGATAAGAAAAGTTAAGTTTTGGATTAGCTGCCATAAACTTATATATTGTAGGAGAAAAGAGTAGCGCTAGTGAAACGTTTCCAAGTAAGTGATAGGCAGTGAAAGGGATTTGCCCAATTAAAGTAGCGTAGAAACTTTGGTTAAAAAATAAAGGACCAATAGTTAGTCCAGTTAAGGCATCATATATTAAAGTGGCATAGATAGCATGGATAGCGTAGTGACGAGCTTTGTTTTTGCGGTTTTTGAAATACCAAGAAGAAAACAGCGCTAAAAGACCATAAACTGTAGCAGTGATAATTGTCCAAAGTCCAGTTCTGCCAGTAACTACATCAAAGATTACAATATTAAAAAATGCAAACATAAAACCAAACATAAAACCAAACTTTTTGGTAAATGGCATCTGTACTGCCAGTATAGGTTCAATGTTTGGTGGGCGAAACGGCACTAAACGAAGGGCAAAGCTTAGAACCCAGCCACTAATCATTTTGAGTAAATCAAATGAGCTTTTTGTTGACTTCTTTTCCATAGATGTGAAATAATTAAAATTTGTATAATACTATATATAGTGGTATTAGAATAATAAAAACTACTATATATAGCTATAGTAGCAAATTTGAAAAACATCGTCAAACAATAGCTTTTGACTTTAATATTAGTAAAAAATAATTTATTAAAAAATAATAATTACTAAACTTTTATAAAATTAAACTGTTTTCTCTTTTAAATTTGTTCTGGAAATCCAAAACAAAGTAGCATTTAAAAATACTACCACTCCTAATATGAGTATGGCAGTGGAAGCAGAGTATATGTCAGCGCTGTAACCAATTACTGGTAACAGTATCAGCTGAGCTAAGGATTTAAAAAGCTGTAGTATTGAACCCATGGTAGAACGATTATCAGAGTTTACATTTTGGTGAAATAAGGTGTTAGCTATTGGAGATCTAATGTTTTCTACCATCATAACAAAGAAAAACAGGGCTACTCCCCAGACAGCACTAATACCAGTACCTAAAAGTATTAGAGGTAAGAAGGCAAGAAGGGTAAGGTAATTCATAAGTCTTACCCCTCCAAACTTATCTTCCAATTTATATGAATACCTAACCAAAAAGGCAGTGAGGATCAAGAAAGCTGAATATATTAAACCAAAATATTGTATATCAATACCAACCTCTCTCATGTAAGGCTGGATAAACTTGTCAGCCGCTACAAACACAGCTGTAAAGATAGCAATATTAGCAACTACTTTTCTTAGAGCTGAAGATTGAAATATTTCTTTAATAGAGTCTGTAGCAAATAGAGCATTTTCTCTCCAATTAAATTTGCCTTTATGTAAATTCTCTTTAATCTTTTCCCAGGTCAGTGTTTGCAAGAAATTAATAAAGGCTGGGATAGCTGCAACAAAGAAAACAAAACTAAAACCAAATTGATATGCCAGGAAACCACCAAGAGCTGTACCAATACTTTCTGAAATTCTAGCGTAGAACTTTTGATTAGATTTCACTTTAGTATAACTAGGTCTACTTTTATCTTCTAGTAAATAATTATACACAAAAGCTGTTTCTGTGCCTGAACGAAAGCTTTTTCCTAGCTCATATAAAAGATTGGCTAAGAGCAGTCCCCAAAAGTTTCCAGCTAAAGCAAAAGCTATGAAAGCTAAAAATATTGTAAACTTTGACCAAATAATACTAGTTCTTTTACCATAGAGATCAGCTAATATACCTGTGGGTATCTCTATTATGAAGGCAAAGATAGAACCAGCAGTGAATATCCAAAATATTTGTGCATAATCAAGTCCTAAGTCCTGAAAAAACAAAACTATAATAGGGACAAAGTATATTTGATTCTTTAAAAATGAAGCTAAGTAGAACTTATTAATCTGAGTCATATCTAAAATAATTTAAAGCCATAATAATATACTTATATAATAGAATAAATATATCATAATTACAAAAGAGAGTTAAAAAAATAACTCATAGCTGATTTTATTGTATAGTTGATATTTAATCTATGAATCTTAATTTTACCACTAATATTAGTTGACAAAAAATAGTCATTAACATAATATTTGATAATATTCTTTACAACTAAATAATGTTTAATCAAAATTCTTAACAATGGAAAATTTATTCTTACCAGGTAATCTTAGGTATCAACCTAAAAAAATGAAAAAGGTTTTTGGATATGACAATTTGTATTTACCCTACGTGTTGGTAGAGTTAGCAACACTTGAAGCTTTGCATGAAAATGAAGTTATCCCAAAATCTGAATATCAGTCTTTAACGGAAAAAGTTAAGGAAGAGTTGAAAAAAATCCGAACCTCAGAAATTGATCAAATTGAAAGAGAGGTAACAAAGCATGACGTTCGTGCTTTAGTGCAGAAAATTAAATCACTATTAAACGAAAACTTAAAAAGGTGGGTGCATATACCTTTAACCAGTTACGATGTTATTGATACTGGTCGTAGCTTGCAATTCATGCAGGGGTATAAAATTATCCGGGAGTCAGTAGTTCAACTAATGGAGCAGATGATGATCAAAATCGAAGAATTCGCAGACGTTCCGCAAATTGGTAGAACACACGGTCAGCACGCCCTTCCCATAACTGTTGGTTTCTGGCTGGCTACCATATTAAACAGATTATTGTTTAATTTGGAAAAAATGGATGCCAATGCAGCAGGTTTGGTAGGTAAAATCTCTGGTGCTGTGGGGGCACACAACGCTCAGATGGGTTTAAACATTGAAAGGCCTGGCAAAAGCTTTGAAGAGCAGGTTTTGGAAAAGCTGGGACTTAAACCAGCACCTATCAGTACTCAGATACTACCCCCAGAACCCTTAAGTTATTTCTTATTCTCTGTATCCATGACGTCCGCCTCGTTAGCTCAACTTGGTAGAGATGGAAGAAATTTAATGAGAACAGAGATTTCCGAAATAAGTGAGGTTTTTGAAAAAGGCCAAGTAGGCTCATCTACAATGTCCACAAAAGAAATCCCATAAATTTCAAAAATAGCGAAGGCATGTGGATTAAAACAAAAAATGAGTTTGGTAAAGTTATGGATTCACTAATTAGTGAACACCAAAGAGATTTAGTTGGCAGCTCAGTAGCGCGAGACTTTCCAATTATTCTCATCAACCTACAAAAACAGCTTGACACCCTGTTAAGAACAGACGATCAGGGAAAAAGCTTTTTTGAACGAATTGAGATTCATACAGAAAAGTGCCAACAGAATTTAGAAATGAGTGCTGGGCTAGTAATTGCAGAACCGTTATACATAGCCTTACAAATGGCCGGTTATAATGCAGATGCGCACTATTTAATTAACGAGCGCTTAATGCCAACTGCCAAAAAGACTGGGAAAAATTTATTTGAAACTTTAAAAGATTTTGCTGACCATAATGAAGGTTTGAATCAGGTTGTTGATAATATTCCGGAAAATATAGTTCAACTACTAAAAGAACCCTCTCATTACACAGGCGATGCTAGCAAGAAAGCTAGAGAAGTTATCGCAAATACAAAAATGTATCTTGCAGAATAAAATAAGTAAACAGCTCAATCAAAGAGCTGTTTTTTAATATGTAAATACAAAAAACCCCACTTGAAATAGTGAGGCTTGTGTAGTTTAACGAAAATAATAAAAAGGATTGTTTAACCAATTAAAGAAGGCACTTTAACAAATGAATCTTGAGAATTATTGAGTAACGAATTATCAAAATATTTGAAATTATCTTTCTCAGATAAAAACCAAAGTACCTCTCCAGTTCCAAAATCTGGAGCTTTACCAGCACCTAAACAAATCCATAGAACATCTTTTTGATCTAGGATAAATTCTCCGGGGGTGAACTCAAACTCCTCTTTACTGTAATTTACTCTCAAATCATGCAAATAACCGTTTACTCTAAAACGCTTATTGCTTTCCGTTGAGTGCTTAACAACAATAGTTGAAAGCATTCTTTTCTTTAATTTCCTTTGACGATTCTCTAAATCTTTTGCATTTTCCATGTTTATTATTATTTTAAAAAGAACTTAAGAAATAGTAACAAAAAAAATCAATTAAATCAAGGGTATACACTGATTAAAGTGATATAAATAAAAAACCGCACCTTTTTAGATGCGGAACTAAATTCATTCCAGTTTAACAGGTAAAAAAATATTTCTAGTACTTCTAATATTGAGCTATAACTATTTTAAAAGTCTACGATATAGACTGAGATGATTAGAAACTAAACCTGGAAAAAGGAAATTCTCTAAGACAGTCTTTTTAGCTTGCTTTCCTAGCTCTCTTTTTAGTGCTTTATTATTTAAAAGATATTCCATTTTCTTTGCTAACTGCTTAGAGTCGTTAGCAATTAAACCATTCTTTCCGTTTTTAATCTGACGACGTATTCCAGAAGCAGGGCCACCAATCACAGCCTTAGCCTTCCACATAGCCTCAGCTACTGTTAAGCCAAAACCTTCTCTGATAGAGTTCTGAATAACAATATCTCCTGCATTTTGAGCCATCATGGTAAACTCAGTCATGTTCTTTCCTTTGGGCTCAAAAAATAGATATATATCCTTATAATCTTTAGTAATTTCTTTTATTTCTTCATACACTGCCTTTGCAGACGGGTTATCCTTGGCCTGATTGAACCCCACCAAAGCTAACTTAACACCTTTAACATTCTTTTGTAACTTCAAAAATGCCTCAACTAGTCCAGCTGGATTCTTCCAAGGATCAAAACGTGATATTTGTGTAATTAATGGTCCAGAAGCTGGTATATTACCATGTTTTTCTAAATATAACCGAGCTTTCTTCTGGCTAACAATTTTCTGCTTCTCAGAGAGCGGATCTATTGCTGGAGGAAAAACTTTTACCATTCCCTCTAAACGCTTATCTTCAACAACAAAATCTTTATGAGAAAAAATTACTTTATCAAATGGTTTAATCCAAGGAAAAATCTTGTTCCAAAAGCCCTTGTTAATAAAAGAGGTGTCACTGTGATTATAATAAATCTCTTTTTTAGAATTAGCAGACAAATGGTTAGCTAATAGAGGTTGAGTGTCATTTACCACTAAGATATCACAATTAATTTTATCAAGTTCTTTGGCAATTTTTATACTGTCTTTTTTATAGCTCTCCCACTCTTTAGAGCTGACCTTATCAGAACCTCCTTGAGATAAGTGAAAGAATTTGTTTGTAATCTCAAAAAACCTATCACCAATATCTGGACTAATAGCGTACCAATCGCTTTTAATACCTAGAGATCTTAGATATGGAATTAAACTGCTTAGCAGCTCAGCTACACCACCTCCTTTAGCTGCGGCATTAAGATGAACTATCTTTTTTCCCTCTAATTCTTTAGCATCTTTTAGCAGTTTATCTTTTTCAGAAGAACTTAAAAACTTTAAATAATCTTTTTTATTTATCTTCTTTTTAATATTTACTTTTTTTAATATCTTCTGATTTATTTTAGTCATGTTTATTTTCTATATAAGCCATTGCTCCAAAAAGCGCTGCCTTGTCTTTCAGCTGAGCTTTCTTAATTAAAGGTGTCTTAAATATTTTTAAGTTTTTATCAACTTCTTTTTTTAATTTAAGTAATTCTACTCTCTGCTCAGATAGTCCGCCTCCTAATATAATTATCTCTGGTGACCAGAAAGTAATTAGGTTGACCACACCTAAAGCTAAGTCTTTATTCCAATTATTCCAAACCTTTGCATCCTTGCAGTTCTCTGGTAGTACTTTATGTTTTTTTATAAATGACTTTCCACCAACAAGGGACTCCCAAGAAACTTTCTTATCTGTTAACGAAATATGATGACCAGGTTCAAAGCCACTAGAGAACTTATCTATCCTCTTATCCACTATCCTAGAGCCACCTACACCAGTACCAAGCGACAAATAGGCAACTAAGCTATAGTTTTTGCCAGATCCAAACACAGCCTCTCCTAGGCCCGCTAAATCACAATCATTAACTAAATATACTGGACACTTAAACTTAACAGAAAGTTTCTTCACTAAGTTTTTGTTTTCCCACTTGCTTAAGTTAGGGGCTCTTTTTAGTTTGCCACTTTTTTCATCTATTACTCCAGGCAAAGCTAAAACTAGACCCCCAAGCTTTCCTTCTTTCATTTCTTCTATAGTCTCCACTATCTTAATGTAGCCCTTTTCAAATGACTTAGGAGTCTTAAAGCGCCTAATATCTTTTATGTTTTTAAAATCAACAAAACTGCCAACTCTAGTATTAGTACCTCCGATATCAAAAGCAATATACATAATTAATATGATATATGAATATTTATTTATTCATTTAATTTTAAGCTCAATATATTAATTATAGTATTTATCGAGTTAAAAATCAAAAACAATAAAAAAGACCCCTTAGCTGAGGTCTATGATATTAATGTAACCCTAGTTTATTCAGAGCTACTATAATGCCTAGTGACAAAAGTGGCAACGGATGCAAACAAGGCAAACACTCCCACCACAATACCTAACACATAGATTGTCTTATCAAGCCAACCATCTCCTGGCCAAAGATCAATAGAAAGAGCTATCAGGGCTAGCCCGCCCACAAGAAAGTGAACCCTCTCCCCGCCCTAAAGGGCGGGGCTTCAGGTATTAGGGCATACTGGAAGTATTTTGTTCTTGAATATATCTTTTTATCATTTCTTCTTGAGCTATACCTACTGT
>Ga0306869_1000536_pt1 | contig 17198 bp, 19 predicted proteins | sample AntRauTorckE6833_FD_190421 | JGI IMG/M metagenome (GOLD analysis project Ga0306869, IMG submission 190421) | Saline lake microbial communities from Rauer Islands, Antarctica - Metagenome Torckler E6 #833 (v2) (version 2) | ecosystem: Environmental > Aquatic > Non-marine Saline and Alkaline >... | reverse complement strand
TATCGGTTCGCTTCGCTCCCAATCTACTAAGTGTTCTCGACCCCGCCTCAGTCTATTTCGTCCCCCGGACGAAGACTTCCGGCCGTTCAATTCCACCCTTCATACAAATACTAGAAAACCGGCACAAGGCCGGTTTTCTAGTATTTGTTGCGGGGCCCGGAATCGAACCGGGGTCTGGAGGTTCTGTGCTTCCTGTGCTTTCACACAGGCATGGACTATCCCATATTCCTTAGCTTACCTAGTAGGAATTCTCCATTATAGTCTCTGAACCTTCCGTTCACTTTCGTGAAGGGCTTGGCTGCCGATTGCCAAATCTGATTTGTTTTAGGCGTTCACGCTCACCCTCTCGGGTCACGTTGTAGCCAAATCAGCTCTAATGGGTTTCCAGCAATTTAGAAGATTTTTCCGCACTGCATTACTACAATGGGTCACAGTCACCTATGAGCCTCCCGAGGTACCTCTCCTCCACCCCGCTGTATGTATATTGACGCTCATCAAAAGCGCCATATGGCAAGTACCATACACTATTTACTCTAATCTGACAAACTGCTACTGCACACCAAATTCACGGAAAACACTCATATAGCGGGCAATTGTATCCTCGGCAATCCGTTTGGTAAGTACGAAGTCTGCACCTTCGTGGGCGATTTTATTTCTCACTCGGTGCGCATCCCAAGCGTCATCAATACTAGCCAGCTGGTTGGGTGTAATACTACGTAAACGCTCACCTAAAGAATTACCAGCGTACCCTCGATCTTTGAGTGTCTGGTCGAGAATTATGTCGGCTTCGATGATGGCTAACTTCCAGTCGTTTGGACTGTCTGATTCGATATGAGTATGTACGGCCGCCAGCTTGCTTTCGCGACCAGCTTTGCGATAGGTTTCGTCCCAAATTGCTTCTGCATTACGCAAATCTTCGGTGATCAGTCCTTCGTAGTATTCCTTTCTAATAGTGGCGTAGATATATAAAACGATAAATATAATGCAAAGGAGGTAGGCAAAAAAAGTATAGACTGACCATAATGCAGACAAGATACCACCAATAGCACTAGCGCTAAACAACCACGCCCAAAACTCGTTGCCACCAAATATACCCGACCAAATACCTTCAAAAAAGTTACCACCATCAAATGAAGGGGACGACGAAATAGGCACTTCACCACTAGGTAAATCACCCTCGACTGGTGGCGGTCGAGGAATCAGTTGTTCACGTGGGTCGATATTACCTTGGAGAAAGCGAGGTATCATAGATTTTCACTCCAGCATCGAACAATCGTTCGTCGCCAGCATGTGGTGCTATATATTGTACCCCAACTGGAAGCCTACTTCCTTCACGTTCTACAGTCCCCATAGGAAATGAAATAGCCGGCACTCCGGTCAGATTGACTGGGACGGTAAAGATATCTTGTCGATACATAGATAGTGGGTCCGCTTGTTCACCAATTGCAAAGGCTGGGGTCGGCGCGGTCGGCATAAGAATCATATCGACAGTTTTAAATGTTTCTACCAGCTCTTGACGCATTTTGCGACGAACGATTTCTGCCTTGCCATAGTATGCATCATAGTACCCTGAAGAAAGCACATGAGTACCAAGTAAAATTCGTCGCTTCACTTCTGCACCAAAGCCTTCGGCTCGCGACTTTTCATACACTTCTAATAAGTCTTTTCCATCTACAGAGTGTCCGTAACGAATACCATCATATCGAGCGAGGTTTGATGATACTTCAGCCGGCATCACGATATAGTAGGCAGCTAACCCTTGTTCAAACAAAGGTAGTTCAATATCTACCACCTTATGACCTGCTGCTTTGAGGGTTTCTATATGAGCTTCAAACGCCCCCAGCACATCAGTATCTACTCCGTCAGTCATGAAGCTGCGTGGCACACCAAAGGTATAGGTGGCTTTAATAGGAACTTCTGGATAGGTGTCGGCTGTAATGGTGGTACCGTCCATGGCGTCTACCCCAGACATAACGTCATGCAGCAGCTTAGCATCAGCCACACTGTGTGTGAGCGGACCAGCCTGATCAAGCGAGGATCCCATCGCCATCAATCCGTAGCGAGATACTGCGCCATAAGTCGGTTTATACCCCACCAAGCCACAATAGCTGGCTGGCTGACGCACCGATCCACCGGTGTCGGTCCCAATTGCAGCTGGCACCATATTGGCTGCAACCGCTGCCGCCGAACCGCCAGATGAGCCCCCTGGTACCCGGGTAAGGTCGTGTGGGTTGTGAGTTGGACCAAAGGCAGAATTTTCGGTTGAACCACCCATCGCAAATTCATCCATGTTGGTGGACCCGATAAAGATTGCTCCAGCAGCCCGGAGCCGCTCGATAATTGTGGCATCATAGATTGCCGTGTAGTGCTCGAGAATTTTTGATGCCCCAGTGGCAATATGGTCCTTGATTAAAATATTATTTTTTATCGCAAGTGGGACTCCCAGTAATGGTTTGTGTGCTGTGTTTCCAGCGGCATAAGCGTCAGTTGCAGCTGAAGCGGCTGCCAAGGCTTCTGCTTCATACGTGGCCAGAAAAGCGTGCACTTCAGCGTCTTTAGTTTTGATAGCGGCCAAGTAGTCGGTTACCGCCTCGGTGGGTGTATAGGATCCGTCTGTAAATCCAGCTACGAGTTCTGAAATAGTTTTCATACTTATTCTGTCTTTAGGATCTTCTTAACTACCATTGATCGGCCATTAACCTGAGGCATTTCACGTAAAATAGCCTCAGTAAATTGATCTGGTTCATTAGTAACAGCATCTTCCCGAAGCACATTGTACCGAGATCCGACCATAGGCGTTGTGTCAGCTTCATCGGCAGCAATCTCAGACACAGTACTGACGTAGGCTACAATTTGCGATAATTCTGTTCCGTACGAATCTAGTTCTTGATCAGTCAGTTCGATGCGGGCCAGGTTGGCTAACTTAGTGATATCTTCTCGTTGCATCCCAGTAGCCTATCATGGTTTTCAGGTGGTCGCTATATTCCAAGTAGCGCGACAAATTGCACTTCATCAAGCAGATCAACCCCCAGCGAACGGGCTGCATCAGCTTTACTGCCTGGATCTTTACCAACCAACACATAACTAGTTTTTTTAGACACACTGGAAGCTACCTTACCACCAGCTTTACGAATCGCGTCTTTGGCTTGGTCACGCGAAAACCGTTCAAGTGTGCCCGTTAGCACAAAGGTTTCACCAGTAAGCTTCGTTGCCTCACTGTTAATAACTGGATTGACGATAGTAAGGTGTGGTGTCAAAGCGTACAAAAAATCTAGGTTTTTCTGTTGTGTAAACCACGTACTCACCGACTCAGCTACGGTATCACCGATACCATAAATGGCAGCGATTTCTGCTTTAGTCGCGGTTTGTAACCGTTCCAGCGACCCAAAGGTATTTGCTAATAGCTGGGCGGTCTCTTCTCCTACGCCATCGATCGAGAGGCCAATGATCAGTCGATACAACTCAATCGTACTAGCTGCGCTGATTGCCTCTACCACATTCCTCGCTGCAGTTGCCTGAAAGCTCTCGAGTGGTTCCAGCTGATCAGCGGTAAGGGTAAACAAGTCAACGGCGGTTGCGATCAATCCTGCATCTAGCAACTGATCAATAATTCGTGGTCCAACACCATCGATATCAAGCGCTTCTTTGGAAACAAAGTAATACAGACGTTGTCGACGTAACTGATCAGAATCCATCGATACACAGTAGTGTGCTGCTTCTCCTGCAACCCGCTCAATTGACCCATCTCCCCCACAGCCAACAACGGTTTTGGGAAATGAGTATTTTTTTGTCTTATCTGGACGAAGTGACAACACTACTCCTAACACTTCAGGAATGATGTCTCCTGCTTTTTGAATAATAACTGTATCACCAATTCGCACGTCCAGCTCAGCAATAAAATCTTCGTTGTGTAGTGTCGCCCGACTGACTGTTGAACCAGCAATCAGTACTGGTCGTAATTCGGCTACTGGGGTAATTCTTCCGGTCCGGCCAACTTGCAGCGTTATTGCTTCGACCACAGTTGTTGATTGTTCAGCCGGGAGTTTGTACGCCATACCAAATCGTGGTCCTTTGGCGGTGTAGCCAAGCACTCGTTGTTGCGCTATATCATTTACCTTAAGTACTACACCGTCGATAGCAAACGCATATGAATCACGCTCTTTATTAACCGCGTCATAAAATGCTTGCACTGATTCAACCGTGTTACACAGTACCGTATGATCGCTAGTAGGTAACCCGAGCTTGTTCAAGAGCTGTAATTCTTCCCACTGAGTCGACGGGCTTTGTACTGCAGTGTCTTTTGTATCGAGTAAATCAATATCGTAGACCGTGAGTGAAAGCTTGCGTTTTGTAGCTACTGCGGGATCAAGCTGGCGTAAGCCACCAGCCGCAGCGTTACGCGGATTTGCAAATGGCGGTTCGTCATTTTTTATGCGATCTTTATTGGTCTGAGTGAATTCTTTGGTTCCAAGCCACACCTCACCGACACACATAAGATCAACCGGTTCAGTCAGCTCGTGCGGCAGACTAGCAATGGTGGCTGCGGTATGGGTCACGTCTTCACCGACTCTTCCATTACCACGAGTACTGCACCGCACCAGTTTTCCCGCGGTATACTCGATTACGAGTTTTAGCCCGTCTATCTTATGCTCAGCCACATACTGCACATGAGAGGTCGTATGGTCAGCCTCACGTAGCAATTTTCTTACTTTAGTATCCCAGCCGACGAGTTCTTGGTTCGAGAAGATGTTATCAAACGACCACTGGCGCACCCGATGAGTAACTTTTGTAAAAGCACTATCTATACTACCCCCCACAATACTAGCGGTGGTCACCACCCCCTCTACTTTTAGCTCGAGTGACTGCAATTCAGTTACCAGCGCGTCATAGGCTTCATCTGAAATTTCCGGTGCATCCTGATCATGGTAGAGGTCACGATGGTAACCTACCGTCTGACGGAGCTGGGTAAGTCGTTGCTGCAATTCAGTCATGGCTACAATTCTAGCAGAACCTCACGCTGAACGGTACCAAAACTGTTTTTCTGAGCACAGCTTTTATTGTACCCTTTGGATGAAATTACTGTACAAAACGAACCGATCTGGCAATTGAGATCCTGTCCAGTCGGATACCCAGGTAGCACACCGATTGCACTAATATCAGAATAATCAATCTGAGCATCAATTGTTCCAAATACATCTGTTGTAACTACGAGCATATCAACTTCACTACACCTGTTACCGCCTGCCCAAGAAAACTCGTACTGATACAGGACTGCATCCCCAGCGCCCGATATTGGAACACTAATGGTGGCATACTCACTATTATCATCATTTACCCCAAAACAATTCAACGAACCAGCAATAGATCCCCCTGGTGGTACTGCTGTTGGCAAGGCAAATTGATCACCTTCAATCGTGTCTGCGAGTTTCCGACGCCAGTATTGCGAACATTCTATACCAGCATTTGCGGCATGGAACGCAATTTCCGAGTCAGTCGAATTACTCGATAGTCGCAACTGTTTGATGGTGACGTCCAGCAGCACCAAACCAATCGACACCACTACACTCACCACAATAAGTGACACCAGTAATGCGAAACCTGATTGTGATTGTTTGTTATCTGCCATAGGTATTGTATAGATAGGTGGTTGCGGTAGTTGACTGTATCGCAATTTGATTGCCTGTTCGCCAACTGACTACTGCAGTCACTAGCACATCTTTATTAGAGGATATTTCTTCCATAGTAATAACGCGGGTAAAGTCAGTTACTTCAGAGCTAGTGTCGTACGTGTATCGTGATCGCTCGTTACTAGCAGCACTCAGGTATAGTCGACAGTCGACTGCGTTTGTACAGTCAGTAACCTCCACCGTTCCGTCTGAATCATCACCAATTTCAAGACCACAACCATCAGTAAAACAATCTTCAAATTTTCCAACGGGGTCAGTATAAGCATTCCAGGCTAGATTATCACCCTCATCAGTCCCAGCGTTAAAACTGACTAGCAAAAAGTCATCTCGTCCTTTTTGGGCTAATTCGAGACCTTCTTGAGCTAAGAAGTAAGCCATGACTTGTTGGTTGGCAAAGCTGTTGCTGCTAGCAGCGTTGGTCGCAATCGACATTGGGCCGACAATAACAATTAATAAAATTGCAATAGCGACTAGTGTCTCGACTAAACTAAATCCTTTACTACAATTTGGGGTGTGAATGTAATACATCATAAGTCTAATGTTCGCTGAACCACAGTGGTTTGGATCGGATAGGTTTTCGGGTTAGTTGTATCAGCGACTTGGGCTTCAATATAAATAGTGACCGTTGGTTGCGTCAATTCTCCATCAGTCAGCGGCTCTGATCCGGTGACAAAAAATTCTGCATCGGTTATAACTACATTTGAGGAAACGATAGATTGCGCACTTTCACCACTGATACGCCTAAACAAAGCACCGTCTTCTGTACTAGCGTCTCCGTCGGGATTATTATCGTAGAAATATACAATTTTTGTACCAGGTGCTCCTGTAACACTTTGTCCACCTTCAACAAAGGCAATCCCGGTAAACCTATCATCTCCAGTATTGCCTTCGTGGCAATCTTCTGTTTCGTTTGGATCTAAACTGTTATTGGCACTATTATTACTAAAAATTTTACGACCGCTTGGACCAGCATTTTGCCCTGATTGTGAATCGCAGTAATAATTAGTACCGGTACGAATCTCTCGGGTCATACTATCGAGGGCAAATGATAGATTCGTTAGTACGGCCTGTTCATCTTGCAATTGCCGGTTAGAAGCAATGAGCACCAAAAGTGCACCGACGGCAATTGTCATTACAACCGAAAAAAGCGCCAATGATACAATCATTTCAATTAACGTAAATCCGGCTGTTGAGTGTTTGTAATGCATAGATCTATGGACAGTTTGCCACCGTTATTTGTCCCGCTCTGGTAATTTCGATTTTGCGCCACTGGTCGCCACAGCTGGCGTCTGTAGTGTCTGTAGTGCCCTTGATGCGAAGTGTAATTTGCACTGCCGCTTCATCAATTGAGTTTGCACTTCCATCAAAAAATAGAGCGTCATAGTTTGGTCGTTGGAATACTACTGATACCTCGTCTGGACTACTGCCGCCAGCTTCGATCGCACTAATTTCAAACCTTGGATCAATAATTCCTGCAGCACCAATCGTTTCTCCTGGATCATAGGCCTTATTTCCTCCGGTGCTATCGCGGAACAGTATGTATTCATTAGGATTTGTGGTGTTCAAGTGTACACCGAGAGTCGAGCGAAACTGACCTGACCCATCACTGGAAGCACTCACTGCACTGAGTTGGATTTCTCTGATGGCTAGAGCGATATCGAACGCTTCGCTTCGTAGCAATACCGCACTATTAAATGAACTTTGCCGAGTCAGCGTAATAGTTAACACCAGTACAATGATACCAATACTTACCATCAGCTCAATCATAGAGAAACCAGCGGTTGAGTTACGCTGGCGGAGTTTGTTAAATAAAGCTGAAAAGTGAGAGTGCATCGAATTGCAAAAAATAAACGAGCGCAGCGCCGATTATCATGAATGGAGCGAAAGGTACTGCACTCTTCATTGTAAGGCTTTGGCTTGAAAGTTGTAAGCGTTTTTGTCCCCGTTGATACCGATGCCAACCCATAATGAAAATACTAATAACCGCCCCAACCCAAAACGATCCCACCACAAATGAAAATACGCCCAGGGGGCCGACCCATAACCCGAGCGGTATAGCTAACTTTACATCACCAAACCCCAGCCACGCGCCCCGCGAAACGGCCCACAAGGCGAAATAAAACCCAGCACCAGCGAGCGCAGCGCCAACAGTCCACAACAGATCTGGTACCGTAAGCGAGCCCACCCACCACTGCCAGGAAAGCCAACCAGCCATCAGCACCATCAACGCAGCGGTAAACTCATCAGCAATAATAAAGTGGTAGTAGTCGTAAACCGTGATCAATAGCAGCACAATCAGCATCCCGAGTAACCACCCAAATTCAATCAGACTGCTCACTACACTCGCCGCTAATACAAATAACAATCCGGTGGTCAATTCAACTAAAAAGTATCGCACTGGTATCCGACACCCGCAACCATGACACCGTCCGCGCAGCCCCAGGTATGACAGTAGTGGAAACAACTCGTACCACGCTAGTGGTTTAGCACACGACAAGCAATGTGAACTCCCATTGAGCGACTTGCCAGTATGAAAGCGATAGTTATACACATTGAGAAAACTTCCGATGATAGTTCCGAACAAGAACACTACCAGGTACAAACACCAAACTGGCAGAAACAACTGCGACGCAAACGTTTCAATCATACGTTAAGGACATTCGGTTATACCACTACCCAGCGCTGCTGAAACTGGACCTTTGGTTCCCGCACTATCAACACACCAATGTTCAGTAGTGTTGAGTTGTGCCGTAGCAGCAAACGCATCGGCGCTACTATTACACACAAATTGATCTGAAGTATCCCGAAGACTATCTACGAGCTGCAGTAATTTGGTGGAGGTAGCAGTACCGTTCATGCCACAAACGACATCAAAATTGCTGCTAGCGATCTCTTCACTCATACCGTTTTTATGAAAACCTTCTAATTCAGCGATAATTTTGGTTTCAACTCCTCGTTCACGTGCACCCTGCAAGCGCGGTAAAATTACAGACGCTAAAATACCAATGATCGCTAAGACAACTAAAAGTTCGATAAGGGTAAAGCCTGCTTGTCGTTTCATACAAATAGTATACCAAACAAAAAACCGCCTCGGCGGTTTTTTGTTTGGTTAATAACTATATATTAGTTACAAGCCGTGTTTGTACTTATTGAGTCAGCATCCTCTCCAGAGTTCCCATCTGAGTCAACACAGAAAAATTGTCCGCTTCGCAACTCAATCTCGACCGCATACGATTCTTCAGCATCATTACAGTTTGAGGTGTTGTTGGTCTGTACATCAGCAGCATCGGTCAGTTTAGTAACTGCAGGATTCCCACACACGTCAAGGTAAGTAAAACCGTTTTCTGAGTAGTAAATCTCGGCTACGTTGCGGATGTTATTAACTGATGTCTTGGCAGACGCGTCATTGGCGTTATCTCGGGCGTCGTTAAGTGATCCTAGTACCACTGCTGCCAGGATACCGATGATCGCGATTACAACGAGGAGCTCGATGAGCGTAAAACCTCGCTTCATTACATTTTTCATAATTATAGAACTAATTTTATAAGCTGCTTCAGACGTCAGCTGCACGCCTCAAGCAGTTTCTACGTTGTAGTAGATACTGTTTATTATACGAAATCAGGCGCACCTGTGGTGCGCCAGATCCAAAAATTGTGGACAACTTAAATAGTAGACGTCAGGTTGTAAATTGGCATCAATACCGACGCGAGCAGTACCACTACCCCAAGCCCCAGCATCACAGTCATGACTGGCTCAATCAACCCGATCATGTTATCAACAGAGTTGTTGACTTCACGCCGGTAAAAGTTTGAAAGAGTTGTCAGGATATTAGCCAAGCTTCCGGTCTCTTCACCCACCTTTGCCATCTGGGTTAATACACCTGGAATTTCGGGATACTCTGACAATGTATCGGCAAACGAACGACCACCTTTGACTTCAGTCAAAGCTGTCTGGATGATTTCTCGGTAGACCGCGTTATCAACCACATCGGCCGTAACCTCGAGCGCCTGCACGATCGAGACACCGCTTGAAAGCATGGTCGAGAGGTTGTCACAAATTCGAGTAAGCATAAGTTTTTGCTGTAGGTCACCGAGCACAGGGATTGACAGTACAAATCGATCAATTGTGTATCGTCCCACCTCGGTTTTTGAATAGTGCCACAAAGCCACTCCGGCTCCTGCTATAGCAATAGCAATCAAGCCGATGTATGCGGTCAAGAAGTCAGACAGTCCAATGACGATTTTAGTGTAAATCGGCAGCTCTTGACCTGAATCAGTTAATATTTTTGCAATATTTGGAATAACCATTGTCATCATCAAAATCATCACCACTATAAAAACACCGATCACAAAAGCTGGATAGATGAGGGCACTCTTGGCTTTTGATTGCACTTCATGCGCTCGGTCGAGATAGTCGGCCAGGTAACCAAAAGATTTTTCTAGTGAACCAGTTTCTTCACCAGCTTTGACAAGATTCACATAAAACGAGGAAAACATGTCAGGATGAGCCGCGAGTGCACGTGATATAGGGGCACCCCCTTGCAAGTCTTCTACAACCTGGTTAAGGGCAAGTTGCAATTTTTTGTTTTCGGTTTCGGCCGATAGGAGCCGGAAGATACGCAACGGTGATACTTGGGCTTGAAAGAGCGTTGCTATTTGTCGAGACAAAATCACAATCTCCTTGTTAGAAACTCGACTGAACAGCTCGATTTCAATATTTAAAAATCCTGTACCCTCAGTTTTTTCATCAATCGAAATGATTGTGTAGCCACGTTTTTGTACAGCGGTGATGGCTGCGTCCACCGATGGGGCCTCTACAGTCCCTTCTCGCTGCACGTTTGCTTGGTCAATTGCTTTGTAGGAAAATAACATAATTGAATTTTTAGATCAGTCGTTCGAGTCCTTTTGGGTTAGTCGAATAGGTAAAGGCGCTTTCGACGGTGATAATACCATTTTGCACCAAGCGAGCGAGCGAGCGATTCATGTCGATCATCCCCTGTTCGAGCCCAGTTTCTATCACTGAAGGAATCTCGTGAATCCGATTATCTCGGATCAGGTTACTCATAGCAGTGTTGTTAATCAAAAGCTCGTAGGCTGGCACTAATCCACCTTCAATTCTTGGAATTAGTCTTTGTGAGAAAATGCCGATCAGAGAGCTGGCGAGCTGCACTCGAATCTGGTCTTGTTGTCCACCAGGAAACGTATCGACGATACGGTTGATGGTCTGTGCTGCATCATTGGTGTGCAAAGTTGAGTAGACCAAGTGACCCGTCTCAGCAGCAGTAACTGCTGCCTCGATAGTTTCACGATTACGCATCTCACCAACCAGGATAACATCGACGTCCTGTCGAAATGATGCGTTGAGAGCAGTTTGGAAATCAGCCGTATCAATACCGACTTCCCGTTGATCGATCAAAGCTTTTTCTTCACTGTAGATATATTCGATCGGGTCTTCAATGGTCACTATGTGATCTGCTCTAGTTTTGTTGATTGTATTAACCATCGAAGCTAGGGTCGTCGATTTACCTTGCCCAACCGGCCCTACACATAAAAAGAATCCTTGAGAACGATTGGCAAAACTTTCAAGAATTGGGGGCAACCCCAACTCTTCGTATGACATAATTACATTTGGAATCAATCGTAGAGCCACTGCCATCTCTCCGCGTTGAAAAAATGCATTACCTCTAAAGCGAACCCCTTCGGCATTTTCGAAGGAGAAGTCGACTTCGGTGAAGGTTAGATATTTTTCATACTGATCTTTTCGGGTCAGTAATTTAATAAAAGCATCTAAATCATGCTGATTGAGGACCGGCTTTTTAAGCAGTGGAATCAATGTTCCAGATACTCGAATCATTGGGTGTGTCCCGACCGAAAGATGTAAATCTGACCCTTTTTCTTGCAGAATAAGGTCGATGATCATATCAAGCTCTTTTTGGTAGTCTGCTGTTGCCATAGATTATGTTTTTGTGTTACTTAATTAATAGGGTGGCCACCTGTGTTACCACATCACTCGGGATAGCTTCGGCCTTGATAATATATCCAGCAGCACCAGCTGCTTTTGCGGCTGCGATGTCTGATTCTTGTCCTTGATTTGAAAGTACGATACAACATGCATTCATGTCAGCCGCTGTATTATTAATTTCAGCAATCAGCTCTACCCCAGTCATTCCTGGCATTATCATATCTAGTAAGATGACGTCAAAATCAGGGGTCTGATTAATCAAGGTAAGTGCTTGATGCCCAGTCTCTGCAATATGTACATCATAACCTGATTCACTGAATCTAAGCGCGTACATTTCTCGCAGAAATGCATCATCATCAACGAGCAAGAGTTTCTTCATTACTCTGCATTATAGCCTGTTCTTCTGGCTCTTGGTCCTGGTTATCGACAGCTGGCTGCTCGACCTCTTCATCAACCAAACCCACTTGAGATACAAAAGTGATCATTTCTTCTTGGGGAATTTCATGTTTGAGGGCCTTTACCATTGCGTCTTCGGGAATTGTCATAAATCCTCCCTTTCTGGCTTCAGTGTATATCTCTTCTTCAGAAGCGTTTTGCAAAATCATTTCTTGAATTGCTTCGGTTATTTCTAACACCTCTGTGACAGCAGTCCGTCCGCGATATCCAGTGGAGCAGCTCGGCGTTGACTCTGGATGCAAAACAGTAGTTACATCCGGAATGCGGTTGTGATATTTGGCTGGCAAAGTGTCTTTGATAGTAGCTATCCGATCTTTAGTACCGACATCAATCTCTTCTTCTGTACCAGTGTCTGGACAAAGCGTCTTTGCGAGTCGTTGAGCAATTGCCATCTTGAGTGTCGGTGCAATCAAATAAGGATCGACTCCCATATCAATGAGTCGAGGAATGACACCAATCGAGTTATTGGTGTGGATCGTCGAAAGCACCAAGTGACCAGTAAGGGCAGCTTGGATTGCTAGTTGTGCGGTTTCTTTATCACGAATCTCACCCACCATGATAATGTCAGGGTCTTGACGAAGAGCAGACCGAAGTCCAGCGGCAAACGTATAGCCAATTTCTGGCCGCACCTGTGACTGACTAACCCCATTTAAGTTGTACTCAATCGGATCCTCAAGTGACATGACGTTTTCAGTCAACGTGTCTACTTCTCCAATCATCCCGCGCAAGGTGGTCGATTTACCCGACCCAGTTGGTCCAGAGATAAGAATGATACCGTACGGTTCTTTTACAATCCGTTTGATAATGTCTAAGTTGTACTGTGTCATTCCACTATCAGCCAGTGTCAAAACACCCTTACCGGTATCCAGGATTCGCATTACGACCTTTTCACCATGATTGGTCGGCAGCACTGAAACACGAAAATCAATTTTCCGGTCATCGAATGTGGCTGAAAACCGTCCATCTTGTGGTTTACGTCGTTCATCCAACCGCATCGCTGAAAGAATTTTTACGCGCGCCACTACTGCCATGTGGACATTCTTTGGTAATTCAAGACTGGTGGCCAGTGTTCCATCGACCCGAAAGCGAACGCCAACATTTTTTGTATTTGGTTCTATGTGGATATCAGAAGCACTACCATCCACCGCGTAGCGCAAAATCGTGGCTACAATTTTTGTCACTGGAGCATCTTCTTCAATATGATCCATTGATTCACGTTCACCTTCAGACGCTCCTTCGAGACTAGCTGCGATCTCAGCATCAAGCTCTGTTTCGAGACTATCGAGTGCGTCTCCGACGTCCCCTTCCAGGTTTTCATAAAATTTTAGGCCTTTGTCTATATCAGACATCAACATGTACACCATGTGGTATGGAGTATTATGTTTAGTACTGATAAAATTTAAGGCTTCTCTCGCTTTTAGGTTGTCAGGGTCGTTAACCCCCACCATAAGCACTTCGTTTTCAACCTGTAGCGGTACAATTTTGTAGTGAGCAGCAGAGGTGTCAGGAATGTATGAAAGGACTGTTTGCGGAATTTTAAATCCTTCTGGAATAGCGAACGGTTCTACTTCATAATACTCTGCTAAAAAATTTCGCACAGTATCACTACTCACACCAGACTCTAATAGTAGAGATTCCAAACTGACTCCAGTGTCTGCTATCTCACGCTTAAAGACTGCAATTTGATCAGCTGTTACTAATTGACTTTTACTGAGTGCAGCGAATACATCCATACTTATTCGAGATCTGTTTGAGTAGAATTAGTGACTTCAGTTTGAGAGAACGGTTGCTCTGGTTCTGCCGTCACAAACGGATTACTTCGACCAACTTGAAATGCAGATGGCTCAGGAGAAAATGATTGCAGATTACGAAATTCATCTGACTGGAAAAGACTAGTATCTAAAGTAATAGAATCAAGAATTACTCGGTGACCAACAAATTCTTGGGTGCGAACAAGCATTTGCTCAAGCTGACGGTTCGACTCAGACGACCGCACCACTAGGGATGAGTCTTGAATAAAAAAGTAATATCCAGCAAAAGCTGCCGTTAGGATTCCTAGTACTATCATTAAGTTTTTTGCTGTATTGCTCATAGATATACTAGTTATCGTTTATTAAACTTAAATCACCAACAAAAGTGACTAGCGTCACGTTTACTGTCATTGGAGCATTGTCACCCTCTTGAACAGCAACCGCATCATTCGAACTAAGAGATAATTGATTAATCTCTAGTGGATATTCGTTTAGTTCCAACAAACGCAAGAAGTTCTTAATCTCATCATACGTCCCTTCTATATCAACTGTAAATGCGTGTGGTGTGGCAGGCTGCCGTCCTTGCCTTGAGTCAGCATCGTTACCTCTTGATAATATAGTCTGTCTACCATCTAGCGGACCATCGTAGGATAGTCCAATGTTGTCGACATTTGCCCGCTCTACAATAAATGATATGTCCCGCATAACACTCACTTCATCGATAGCGCGGGGCATGTATGTTACCAGTCGCTCTCTATCGGTAGGCGGGATACTGTCTAACGTAGCAAGATGCATAGCAAGTTGATTGTTGATAGATTCGATTTTTCTTCGCTCTGTTTCATATTGAGCAGTTTCAGTTTGCGTTTCACCGATTTCAGCAACTGTCGGCTGTACATAAAAGTATCCAATGGTGAGCGAAAGACCTGCCGCTGCTATCTGTGAAAATAAACCTAAGGATTTCATATTGCAGTTTGATTATCGACAGTTTCTGTAACATTTAAGTCTTCAGGCTGAAAACTTTCATAGGATAAAGAATCAATCGGAACACGCGCTGTTACGTTAAATGTTACCTGATCTTCATTTGATGTGGCGGTAGTTTCTGAGTCTTCATCTTCTTCAGACACAGCTATTGAAACATCCTCAAAGACCACGTCAGTAAACAGTCGAGCCTCATCGTTGAGGAGTCCTCGTTGGAATAATGCACTATCAAACGATTGAGTAATCACTTCCGCTGTCAGAAGCATATACTGGTCATCAATACGTTCCATCTCGAGTGACTCAATTTGTACTGGTTGAGCAGTAGCTGAATCAATTGCATCTAACAGTGTCGCTACAGAAGCTGTGTTATCAAACCGTTCGTTTGCCCGTTTTAAGGTGAGGTCAAATTCAGAAACGACACTGAGGTCACTGATGCTAAAGGTGTTGATCTCAGAATTGAGTGTACTTACTTCCTCTTGGAGCAATGAAGTAGTGTAGTTTAAATATAGATAACTAGCTCCCGAAGCTAACAAAGAGGCGAATATTAGACTGTACGCAACTAAAGCGAATACGAAAATGCGCCGTGCTGGTTTCTTGCGCTTTGCTCGATTGGAGCCACGCTTTGGTATGAAAGAACTTGGTGTTGAATTTAGCGACATACTTATACAGTAACTATACGTGGTTTATTTGACAGCAGGTGTTATGCATGTGGACAGTTATTCGAAGTTACGCAACGCAGCCCCTAGTGCAGGTACAAACGTCGAGCCAATTTGTTTCATAATATCTTCCATGAACGCAGGGTAAGCAACATTTTTGAATGGATCGATTAACTCTACTTCAATATCCAGCTTATCGAGTAATAGGTTACCTAACCCAGGGAACAGACTGGCTCCTCCACTAATAGAAAGGTAAGGAAACTTAGTATCTGCCTTTGACTGATAATGATCGAGGACTTGTCGGAATTCCCGCAATGACCGACCGTAGACAGTGGCGTAGGCTTGCTGGACAACAGCATAGTGCTTATCTTGCTGAGTAGTTTGTTGCTTAATCATTTCTGCTGCTGCAAAATCGACGTCCAAGGCCTCTACTATGGCTTGAGTAACCTGTTCACCACCGACATTAACTCGATGCATACGACTTAAAATTCCATTATGTGTCATGTACATTTTTGTAGACGTGGCGCCAAAATCAATCATGGCTGAATGCTCTTTTTTACTGATTGTTCGATTGGCACTAAAGCACTCAATTTCGGTCGAAGATCCGTCAAAGCCAGTAAACTGCATCAAGATATTAAAGCGCTCGACAGCTGAATTTTGAATCGCGGCAATCAATACGGGACGACCAGCTTGATTATCTGATAACGCTTCAAGTTCAGCCCAATCAAGAGTGACTTCGCTTAGTGATGCTGGGATGATTTTGCGTGCCTCAACTCGCACCATTGCTGCTAAATCAGCATCTGGTTCGGCATTGAGCACAGTAGTACTGATAAAGCTAACACTCAGTGGCATCGCAAACACACCATTGCGCGACTTTACCGCTGACTCTCGGATAACGTCAACCAGTGCCTCCTGCTCTTGTTTAGGATTAAGGTGAACTATCGCCCCTAATGGCTTGCCGGCATATGGCCCAAGCTGTATCTCTCCATAGGTAACAAGTGTTACGACCCCATTACGCTCTTGGAGTTCGACAACCTTAATGGCAGACGTACCAATATCAACCCCCAACACACTACTAGTGTCTTTCGGTGTAGCTGATTCTAAAATAGTAGAAAAAAATCCCATAGCACATTAACTAACAAAATAATAACACGGTACCGAGGCTGTATAATTGAGACATGGTGAGAACTTGGCAAACGCTGTTACAGCTATTATGGCCGCACGATGGAGCATCGCCGGCAAAAGCTGTTACTAATTCCATGAGTATCTATAAAAGTACTCATTACCTATTTTCATATAAAGAGCCTCATGTTCAAACGTTAATAAAGCGCACAAAGTACCAAGCTGATCAGATAGCGGCCAAGCGATTGGCGGCTCACCTTGATACCTATTTTACTAACCTAAAAAATGAGTACGCAATCATTCCGATGCCGGTTAGCTACAAACGCTGGCGTGCACGTGGGTACAATCATATTGAATTGATTTGTAAGCACAGCAGTTACGCAAGCCAGGTACGTACCGACATACTTAAGAAAAGCCAGCATACTAAACAGCAAACCCAGGTGTCAAAAACCGAACGTATCGCACAACAGCAAGGTACTTTTACCTGCAGTGTCACAAACAGCCAAACACTTCCCAATACAGTTATACTGCTTGACGACGTTGTAACCACCGGAGCAACTATGGCAGCTGCGCGAGCGACGTTGCAA
>Ga0306869_1000532_pt1 | contig 17219 bp, 13 predicted proteins | sample AntRauTorckE6833_FD_190421 | JGI IMG/M metagenome (GOLD analysis project Ga0306869, IMG submission 190421) | Saline lake microbial communities from Rauer Islands, Antarctica - Metagenome Torckler E6 #833 (v2) (version 2) | ecosystem: Environmental > Aquatic > Non-marine Saline and Alkaline >... | reverse complement strand
GATGATTCCTGTTGGTGAAAGTCATAACCTAATGGTTTTAAAATGGATGTAGATGCATTCTTTGGTATTGCAATAAACACCCAATCATCTTGCTGATAGTATCTACTTTCGTTGTAATACATTAGTATATGGTATATTTATCGTTAAGGTATGTTTCAACTTGATCAATTTCAGATTGACTAAGTATTCTATTATATACTACTAATTCATATGCATCAAAATTTGCAAAGCCAGCACCTAATCTTGCAGCACCCATCATTCTCCAAAGATATTGATCACTACTATTATAAGTAGTTGAACCTGATAAAACAAATGAACTATCTAATGAAATAGATGCATAATCATTTTCTTTTAATTCAGCTCTAAATATATGTGGTGTACTACCTAAATCAGCAGCAGTACCATATGATTCTCTAAAATCAATTCCACCACCAAATAGTTCTAAACCTTGAACACCACCATTAATATTATATCTTGATATTAAACTGAAACTATTGCTACCACTATCAAATTGATTCCAAGAGTTACTTATTTGATAACTTTCACTATTTGAACTTATATTAGAAACCCAAAAATAAGTAAAACCTGTATAACTTATTTGAAAATTATTACGTAATGCTTGAACACCACCATTAAAGCTAATAGAGTTTTTAGTAAGATCATATGTAGGTGGATTAACAGTACTATCATACCAGTCATTACCATTACCACTTAGATCATCCCAATTTGTAATTGAAGTACCTTGAACCAATGTAGTTCTATCGACACCGTTATTAACTGTATCACCCCACCACCCAATAAGGTTGTTAATATCTGCAGGTGAAAATGGTATTACCTCTTGACCTGATTGAACTATACCATGTGTAAGACTAAATCTTGTCATATATTATTATGTTAAATCTCCTTGTAATAAATGTTCGTCACTTCCTCTGTGATATACAGTTGCTCCTGCATATTGATCAGCAATGGTTACCAATCCACCTTTGGATTGCAATGTTCCATTGGATGCAATAGTAATAGTACCTGTACCAACATTAGTGATAAACACTTGCCAACCAGTACTTAAACCAATTGGAATAGTAATAGTAATACTACCTGTACACTCAATAATATTGTTATTGTTGGACTGTGCTAAGGTTACTGAACTTGATTGTGATACAATAGTAGCATCTAAATCTACCTTATTAGTAGTATCACCACTTAATGTAGATACATCAGATTGTAATGTTGAAATATCGTTTGTGTTGGTTGATGTATCACCAGATACTGTGTCTACGTCCGAACGTAGACCCGATAGGGTAGTCTCTGTTGATGCAGTATATCCAGTGAAAGTAGAATTCTCTACATAATCACCAAAGTCACTTATTTGTGATTCAGTAATTGTGATAGCTGATTGTGGATAATGTATGTTAGTATTACCAGTATGTGTATTAAAGTCACTATTCAATGTTGATATGTCAGAAGTATTAGTATCTGTATTGCCAGATACAGTGTTTACATCAGTCCTTAAACCACTTATATCATTTGTATTTGTATCAGTTTGACCACTAATAGTATCAATATCAGTTGAATTAGTTGAAATATCGTTAGTATTAGTATCGGTCTGTCCTGAAACTGTTGCTATGTTAGTAGCATTAGTAGCAGTGTCACCAGATACAGTATCAACATCATTTCTTAAATCAGTAACCTGACTTGATTGGTCAAGTGCTGATACATCTACTGTTACATCAGTAAGACCTTCAGTTCTTTGTAATGATAAAGTATCACCAGATAATGTAGCACCTGATACAACACCATCAGTAATACCTCCACCACCAGATGCACTAATAATAGGATTTAATGGATCAGTTTTATCAATACTAATATTAGTACCAGCAACAACATCATCCAACTTATTATTTTGTAATGTTGATATGTCATTAGTATTAGTGTCAGTTTCACCTGATACAGCATTAAGATCAGTTCTAAGACCAGATATATCACTTGTATTGGTGTCTGTTTGACCTGATACTGTTGCTATGTTGTTACTATTTAAGCTGATGTTGTTGAAATTAGTATCAGTATAGCCACTCACGGCATCTACATCAGTTCTTAATTCTGTTAATACAGTATCAGTCGCACCAGTATAATTATTAAATTTAGTATTACTAACACCTGTATTTCCAGATAATGTAGCAATGTCTGCTGTGTTAATAGCAGTCTGTCCAGATACTGTGTCTACGTCTGAACGTAGACCCGATAGGGTTGTATCTGTTGCACCAGTATAAGAATCAAATTCTGATCGTGTAACACCACTTGTTTGTGCTTGAGTTGCATTAATAATTACAGTATCGGTAGTGGCAGATAAACTGATATTATCACCAGCAACCAATGTCTTAAACTGTAAATTATTTGAAGTGATATTTTTATATAAACCAATACCACCACCAACATTGTTAGCACCTGTAATATTAGTAGCACCTGTGATAGCTGAACTTGGTTTTAATTTAACTCTTATGTTAATTTTTGACATCTTATATAGTTGAATATTCGTTAATAGTAAATTTTCCCTTTAAAAAGGCGTACCTGACAGAACCATCAAGCAAGTACATGTTATAGACATACTCACCTGCTCTTGATTTGATATCGGAAGCTGATTTAATAATTTGGATTTCACCATTATTACCTAATATTATTTCTCCATTGTCAGAGTCTAATGTAAACGCATCAAAATCACTATCACGTCTTACTTTGGCTACAAGTATTGCTCCTGTAAATCCTGATAGTTGAAAGATACCAATTTTAGTATCTCCTGAATATGTTTCAGCCACTATAGTCTGATCTAAGTCTACATTTCGATTTATCTCTAAATCGTATTCCGCATCTGTTGTTAAATCGATTTCTTTAATCATCTTACTATTATAATTAATTTTTTACGTAAGCAGATTGTCCTCCACCCATTGTGGATTAATCAATCTTGCTCTACTTATTGTGTTATTTATTAATGCAACTGTATAAGAGTTGTCTTCATTGTTAATTTCCCAATTGGATAGTTCAAATGGAGTATCATACCCCGTTACATACCAATTATCGTTGTTATCTAAGAATACCACCGTTACATTCCTCTTTAAATAGTTCTTAATGTTCTGTGCATTGAAAAAACGGTTGTTATTATCAGAAATAGCAGGTATAACCATATCTATACTTAGTTGGAAATACTTACCTGCCCTATCTTCAATAAATTGTTCATCAAAGGTAATAGAATCGGGTTCAGTAATCTCAAACCAATCTAAAGTATCATTGATAGAGTCAACCTGATTGTTTGTAAAGTTCAAATCCAATGGGTAGTCTATATTTTGACTACCATCATTGAAAAAGAAGCGTTGTATACCTCCTAAGTTAAAATTACACTCATTAAATCCGAATAAAGGTGTTGCCATTATAGTATGTTTTGTTCTACGTAAGTTTTATTTAGTGCCATAAGTACTCCATCGGCATGTGGATCAGCAAAACCAATAGTAAATGCATTGTTCTCCTGAAAATCACCAGTATTCTTGCTAAGTACATCACTCTGTGCACCATTATCATGACCGAACACCCAATAGTTATCGTTGTTGTCTTGAAAAACTACTATCCAAGGCTTATCTAATACAAACTCTACATCATCCCAATCAACAAATCCATCATTAGCTACACCAATGGTAAGTATGTCGTTGTAGAATACACCTTGTACGTCTCTGTTGTATCCTTGAGTAAACGTATTTGATGGTTCAGTTGGTAACTGATACCACGTAAGTGACTCAGTAAAGCCCGATACTTTCTCATCTACTATGAGTGCACTGTTAGTTGTCCAAGGTGCAATAAATACTTTCTGTATACCACCTTGTGTCATGCCATCCTCACACTTAATGTAGAAACTACCTAAGAATTTACATTCATCAGCATCAGAAGTAAAACTGTAGTAATATCTATATTGTGGTTGAAGACCATTTATAGTAATACTTTGAGTAGCATCTTGATTACCCACTTGAATAGGGTTCTCTCTATATACATCCCAATCACCTACTTGATTAGCAGTAAGTGTAGCTGAAGAATTCCAACGTTGACCAGTTCTTCTAATTGAATAATCAGTATGATTTACAATGCTTTCTTGAACGGTAACCGTAGTATTAGTATCAGTAGCAGCAATCCATCTTGCAGTATAAGTTGTTCTTATATATTGGCTGATTGGTATAGCTTCTAAAAAATAGTATCCTGAATTAAGCCCTGTGAATACACCATTACTATTGATTGAATAAATATTACCTTGAATATCGGTTAGTACAAACTCGTATATGTTAATGAAATTAGGATTGTCATTAAAATAACTACTATAGTTATTTATTGCAATTGAACAATCGTTATTACCACAAGTACCATCGGTTACAGTAAATGGATCATCAACATCATTAAGGTCATCACCAATTGCTTTGGTAGTTACTGTAATTATTTCACCAGACCAAACGTTAATAACTGGATTACCAAAAGTATTTCCAACAAGTCTTATATTGTAGGTTGTATTAGGTGCAAATTCACAAGATATAAATGGAGAACCATCAGAAGCAGAAATTGTGTCAACTGTTATCCAATTATTACCGCTACCACCTTGAAGTACTTGTACTGAATAATATATTTCAACCAAAATATTAAATGTATTATTCTCAGTAAAAGAGAATTCTATACATTCAAAACCTATTTCGTCTGCTGAAAAATTTGTTGGTGGTATAACACGATAAAAATATACGATACTACTAACATTACTGTAAGGTGATTCAACTTCAACTAAATAATCTTCGTTGATTGCCTTAACACGGTAATAGTAAGTAGTACCATTTACTAATTCTTCAAAATCATTAAAAGAAGTGATGTTACCTGTCTTAGCTATTTCTACAAAACCTGATGTTGGAGAAGTGCTTCTTTCAATAATGTATCCTGTTACTATTGTTGGATCATAATTCCAATCAATTTGTTGATAATAAATACCATTAAGTGATGCTCTTGTAATCGGGTCTAAATTAGGTGCTAAAACAAGAAAATCAGTGGAAGCTGAAATTGTATTACTAAAATCTGATTCACAATTAGTATAATTACTATTTGCAGTTACCTTATAGTTATATGTATCTTCAGGTTGTGGTAATGCCGTAGGATCACTGTTGTTACTATCGTCATAAAATGTTGAACCTGATGGAATAGTGTCAATTAACACACCATCTCTGTATATGTTTATACTATCTTGCCATTGTGAAGTATCAGCACTAAAATTTAGTCTATATAAAACACTTTGAGTAAATTCATTAGAAAGATTATCAACGCTATTTAAAACAGGAGCAGTTAAATTATACTGAAAAGCTTCGGTAGTCGAAGTAAGGGGAAGTTGACAAGGTGCTAATGTAGATTCATCTGTTCTAACTCTAAATTTTATCTCACCACACTCGTCTATTGCACAAGAAACAAATATTCTATTAGGATCACCTATACCTCTAACACCATTAAAATAAACTCCATTAGTACCACAATTACCACTTCCAATGTATCTATCGAAACCACTAACTACTGAATCATAATAACCTATGATTTCCCAAGAACCAGAATTAATTTGTCTTTCTAAAAACCAATTATCATTGTAAGTTTCATCTGTTGCAGTTTCAAAGAAGAAATAAGGTGCTTTAGGATCAACATCAATACTTGTAGCATTACCAATAAAAAGCGAACCATCACTTTCGTAACCAATATTAATGGTTGAATTATCAATATCAGCAATTTCGGTTACTGGTGGATTCGTATTACCACCTCGATAACTTACGGCAAATGAATAATAGTTTGTTTCAATTAAATTGTTTGTTGCAACACTAAATCTTTGTTCACGTAATAATAACTCACCAGTGTATGGAAAATTCTGTCCAACAGCTAAACTAACTATTCTATTACCAAGTGCAGAAAATAGTGCACCACTTGCACTATCATTATTACCATATGAAAGTAATCCAACTAATACATTATCACCAGAAGGGTCTTTTATTGGATTACTATTTTCAACAACTACTACATTACCATAAATACCATTATTAGGATTAGTAATATCGTAAACATCGCCACCAAATGATTTATTATTTATTACTATTCTTGGATCTTCATTATTACAGTCAAAACTGACACTAAATCTAAAAGCATTACCTGAATTAACATTAAAATTTGCCATATGCTATTATTATCTACTATTATAATTAGGAAATAAAAAAAAGGGGCGATGATATATCTCTCATCTAACCCCTTTTGGTTCTAAGGTAAAATCCTTATGTTATTATAGGTATGATTCAGCAACCGATGCTAACACCTCATTTGCGTATCCACTATTACCACCTGATAATCCAATTGTGATAACGTAACCATCTGCATCTGCAGTACCTGTGTCTAATGTTAAAGTAGATGCTCTTAAACCTCTACCTGTTTCACCGAATAAGAAGTACTGATTCTTCTGATCTTGATAGATCGCTACCATATCACCGATAGCCATATTGTTCAAAATCTCTTTCTTATTCTGTGTTACATTAGCAAGCTGCAAGTTTAACGTTTGTAAAACGAAACGTGATACTGATCCTGTCTGCAATTCTTGAAGTGCTTGACCTGTTTCAGGTTCAAATTCATATTCATAGAATGTAGCTCCAGAAGCCATTGTGATACCAGTAATAACATTGTTGGAATCTTTATCAATAGTGTCAATTTCTTCTTTGTTGGCTAACAGAATATTCTGTAATCCACCAAATCCAAAGTCGCACTGTCTTGTAATTCCACTTGTTAATAAACAACTCATATTTTTATATATTTAGTTTTTTTAGTTATTTTTTAGATTAAAATAAAGGGGATAAACCCCTATATCTTAATTGTATAGTACCACTTCAGCGAAGAATCCAATCTTCACATCTGCTTTTGCTTTCAATACGAAATTGATATAATCTGAACCATCAACTTCTCTTTGATCTAACATTCTTATCTCTGACCAATCTGATAGTAAATCAGTTGCAAAGTAGAAGTTATCACGAGCACCAAATACGATTGCATCGTCAGGCATTCCACCAGTTTCTCTTAACTCAATACCGTAGAAACGTAATACTGGCTCATTGGCAGTATCGTTATCTCCTTGAGCAGCTAAGTTCTGTCTGTACAATGCAGCAGTCTTATATGATACGAAGTATACTAATCCTGCAGCACCTTTCTTTCTTACACCTGCTGGTAATGCAGTGTAAACTTTGTTTAACTCAGTAACGATGTTACTGTCAGTCAAAGTTACTCCAATTACGTCTACTGTATCACCAGAATCTCCTAATTGCTTGATATAACCATCGAACAAGTCTTTGATAGTACCAGTTGAACCAGTAGCATCACCTTGCCAGATAGCTTCTTCAATCTCTTTAGCTGATTGGTTAGTGAATTCACCAAGAACTGCATCTACTAATTCAGCAGGCATTTCTTCGTTGTTCATTCCATCTGCCATGTTCTCAGAGTCCCATAATTGGTAAACATCCTCGAAACAGATTTGCTCATTAATTTTTATTTTTTTAGGTTCAAGCACATTTTCAGTGATTGTAATTGTACCTGCTGGAGTAAAATCACATCCACCTTCTTGTACAACACCTGAAGAAGATAATTTCTTAATTACCTCTTTATACTTAACACCAGTTCTGATTGAGATACCATTAGTTGATAATGTTTCTCCACCAATTAAACTCTTTAAGATGTAGCTTCTGATAGCCTCACCTGAGTATGAACTTGTAAAACTTCTTGTAGTTGGCATAATATTTTTATTTAATTAATTTCTTTATATTATTATAATAATTTAATCAGCAATGTTGGGTTTACACAGTTGGTAAACCGTTCTTCATTGCGATTCTTTCGTAGTTTGATAGTTTAGACATATCAACTTTCTCTACTTTCTTAGTAGATTCGGTCTTACGAGTTACAGGCTTAGTAGCAGGAACTTTTGATAACTTCTCAGCTAACTTAGATTTGTCTTCTTTCAACTTAGCGTTTTCACCTTTAAGCTTTTCGAAATCTACTTTCATCTTATCAAAGTTGGACTGTAATTCATCCATCTTCTCTTTGTTTCTCTTTTCCTCATCGTTCATAGCTAATTCCCCTTCTTCTTGAGATGCTTCACCTTCGTCTTCTTGTTCAGCTTCTGGTGATACAATTTCTGTAACAACACCACTTTCAACAACGATTGTTCTTCCATCTTCAAGAATATGTGAACCATCAGGAGCTACTTCACCAGACTCAACTAACATAGGCTGTGAACCTACACCGTCAAACTCTACTTCAGCACCTAACTCTGCTACAACTGCGACTTCGAAATTTTCTCTACTCTTTATGCCATCCTCGTTTTTAAACTCTTCAACAAGTGCACTTAATTTTTCCATGATTTCTTTCATCGATTCTTTAAATTTTGATTTATTATGATTTACTTTTGAAAATACTTTATCTAAGTATGCTTCTACAGAGAAACCTCTTAACTCACCATTCATTACTCTCTTGAATACTTCTGGATCATTAATCTTATAGGCAACATACCAGCTACCCATCTTTACCTCTGTAATACCTTTAGCCTTAACATCAGCTAATCTCTCTTCTGAATCTATTATAAATGATTCTACCATAAAGGCATCCACATAAGCATCTTCCAAGTGATCCATGTTGACATTGTTATTCATCAACTCCATGTGGAACTTGTTTCTTAGCTTTTCAATAGTATCAGTTGAAAAATAACCCATATAGGCTTCTCCCTCTGCTGTCATTCTCAATATATCCTTATCAGGTATTAATGCTAATCCAGCTACAATCTGCTTGTACTTCTTAGCATCGTCTTGAAATAAAATATAGGTAGGTTTAGGTTTATCTTTACTGAACTTGATAAAATCTGATTCAATGGCTGGTTCATCCACTAATGATATAGTTTTTATACCAGACATAGGCTCGTTTTCATCTATTAGAAACTCAAGTCTCTTTATTTTATCCTTTTCCATATTATTATAATTAATTGAAATTATTGTTTGGGTTTTAATTACAAACTACTGTTGTTTTCAATGACATCAACCTCACTTGATACATCCCTAAACTCATTAACAGATACTTGAAATCTTGCTTTACCTAATGCATTAATCAATGAGTTAGAATTAAAACCACCACTATCATTAGATACCTGTGGTACTAATCCACCATCGGCAAACCTACGCTTACCTGTTCTCATAGCTTCCAATGTAGCCACCATATCTGGATTGGATGCTACAATGGGCTTAGGTATAACATATTCATTCTCATGTACCACACCAGCTACTCTCTCACCAGTACTATCTCTAAATCCCATACCATCTCCTGTATATCCACCATCGGCAAACTCTGGTATTGGTTGTGAAGCAATGGCAGCTATGTTAGCACCACCAATTGCACCTACCAACACTGACAATGGAATGTTAGGTAATGCTTGCACTACCGATAGTAAAGTTTGTACCGTTGCTTGTGCAATAGCCTGTGCTTTCTCAAGTTTAGCTTGATTAGTCTTAGCTTCGGCAATAGCTTCTTCTTGTGCTATTCTCTGCTTTGCTAATTCTTCTTCTCTGTTCTTCTCCTGTCTTAATTTAGCAAGGATAAGATCAAATCTTCTACCCTGTGCACCTTCTAATTGACTTTCCAATTCAGTCCTACGTTCAGTAGACTCTTCAGCAAGTTCATTGATTCTCTCAAGTTCACCAGTTAGTCTTTCAATGTTTCCTTGAATAAAGGTTATAGGTGCTTGTAGTGCATCAATGGTTTGTTGACCGATGAATGAAATTGCTTCTGATGCTCTAATCTTAAAGTCTTCTACCTGATCACCAGTAGTTTCAAACTGTCTTGGTAGTTTACCAGCTTCTCTATTTAAGTCCTGTTGAACTTTGATTGCTCTTAATATACTTAATCTAAAACGTTCTACCTGTTCTTCTGGTGGTTGATTAGCTTCACTAAATGCATTTAACTCAGCATTAAGTTTTTTTGCTGCTTCTTCGGTTTCATCTATCTCATTAAGTAAATCCCTTACGTCTTGAACTGCTGAATCAAATTTAGCTTTATCTCTTTCTTTATTAGTCTCACGTATAGTATTTAAACCATCGTCAAGTAAGTTATTTAACTTTTGAAGTTCTAATACTCTTGCACGTTCTTCATCGGATAAATTTTTGTTAAGTAAATCTTGCTGGAATATAATATTATTAATATCTTCTTGTACAATTCGCTCTATCTGAGTCAAAGATATTCTATCATCTATAAGTTTATTTATTTGTTCCTGAAATTCTAATTTTTTCTCACTATCTTCTGTTTGTTCTTTAGCTAATTCTAAAGCTTTAATATCTTCTTTTAATAATTCTCTTGTTTCTGGTAATACATCATCTAATAAATCTTTTTGGATATTAAGTAAATCAAGTCTATTTGCTTGGATTTCTAATCTTTCAATTTCAAGTTCTCTTTCAAGTTCTGCTTTTTTAAATTGATTATCAGTTAACTTAATTTCTCTCTCTAATTCTTTGACTCTTCTTTGTGATAATTCAGTAATATCAGCACTTCTATCTCTTATTACAGTTAAATTATCTACAATTAACTTTACACCAGCACTTACAGCTTCAAATCGCTTTTGTAAATCTTCTAATTTTCTACCTTTATCTAATGAATCAAAAAAACTATTACTTGCATTACCACCGATTGTAAATGCAGCACTAATACCATCACCTAATGCAGAAAACAAATTGGATATCGAACCAACTTTATCTATTAAAATACTTATCTTATCAATAAAACTACCAAGGAAAGGTAATGATGTATCAATAGTTTCTTTAACTGTAGAACCAAACTTACTTGCTGCTTCAGTCACTGAATCCCAATTGGCAATTAATGTACCTAACAACACAACTAAAATTCCTATTCCAGTTGCTGATACTGCTGCACGTGTAGTAGTACCAAATAATTTAGCTGCTATTTTTGATGATCTAAATCCAGTTACAATAGATCTAAGACCCTTGACAGTCTCAGCACTAAATGCTTGAGATGCTTTCTCTAATCCATCCAATACAACAACCAATTGAAGTGCTGTCTGTGTTGCCTGTTCTACTGACTCTGCTGTATCTTCACCAAAGACAGATGATGCCACTGTAGCTGCAGCAAATGCACCAGCAAGTCCTTCACCTAATTTCTTAGCTGACTCTGCTTGCTCCTGACCTGTCACACCTTCCAATGAATCAGAAACTGTTCTTAGTTGTGCATCGGCATCACGTGCAACTGCACTCAATTCCTCAAACGCTTGTGAGTTAACATCGACTTGTCTAATCTGATTGTTAACCTTATCTAAGGTCTCTTCTAACTGCTCAATTGTGGATGCTCCTTGAAGTTGTATTTTTAATTGCGAAACTGCTGTTGCCATAGTTTTTTATTATCTACTCTTATAATTAAAGAATTCTATTAAGTTCTATTTTAGCTGTTCTCTTAATTACATCATAGTTCTTAATTGAGATTATTCTGTAGGTCTGCTGATCGTATGTGATAATTCTATTGATCTGCATCTCCTTCCAATCCTGATCATTCATTCTCATATCAGCCTCTATTACCTCATTCTGTGACAACGCCTGATACTTAGGTAAATGGAATACATTATAAAGCGTATTAGTTGTTTTATTCTCACTTGCTGATAATGAGAAACTATCACGTGGATTATCATCACCAACTGTCTTCAAATACTCAGCAATATAATGTGAGTTGAAATAATCAGGTAAATTAATAGAACCCGATACACCTGTATAATCATTAGTTGCCTTAGTCAATGCAGCATCAGTTAAAAACTCCGATGGTAAACCTAAGAATGAAGCAAACCTTATTCTTGTCTTAGCAATACTAATACCACCATCATTATAGTTAACACCTGTAATCATGTTCAAATAATAAAAATCCTTTCTCTCTGCATCATCCACACCACCTATAAATTTAGGTGAGTAAGTTGAACTACTTACCTCTGGATTATAGATTAGTATTCTCGGTTGTGCAGCATAGGTATATCTATCTGGATTATTATCAATTTTAGTATCACCACTTGAACTATAAAAATCAGTGTCCTCATCATCATTAACTGTTTGCTTAGTAATTGAAGGTATTAACATTTCAATATAGTCTGCTTGTGTATCGGGTGCTTGTGGAGATATACTTGCACTAAAATTAGTGTTAGTTATGAATGCCATCTTTAACATGTTAGTAGGTGCAAATGGAAATTGTATTTCAGCTTGACCTCTATTCTTGCTATGGTATTCGTTGTTATCTATAGTACCATATTTATCATAGACTGGTGAGGTGGTTTGCAGTGGCAATCTACCGAAACGGTCTACGGAGAGTATCGTCTTATTAAAATCATCATCGTCTCTGTACTTGAGAGATACACTTTCCAATTCACTTCTACGAACATCCACTGTATCAGCAAAGACTTTCTTAGTGATGTCATATGGATTCTGTGTATTTCCAAATAGAGCTGTGTATGGTTCTAATTGAACTGTTTTATTTTTATTATCCACAATTAAATAAGCATTAAACATATTCAATATACCTGAAACAAAATCAGACTGACTCATCTGTGGTAGGAAATAAGATGGTCTTAAAAAGATATCACCTTGTCCTTTACGTGGTTGTAAGATATTAGTAAAGCTGGTTGATGGTTGTACATAAATAACACCTGTGTTATCCAAGTCAGTGACTTGCATATACACTTTCTCACCAGATTGCCAAGTTCTTAAACCAGAATCTACTGTAACTTGTGTTACACCAAAGCTTTCAGTTAATGTAGCAAAGGCAATATTACCATCAACACTTGATGTTAATCTTAACACACCTGCAGAACCAGTTTGTGAATCCTCTGTTCTATAGAAGAAGGTACATATGAACCTACCGAAACCAGCATTTGGAAATGTATACTCCCATGTAGTAGTTTCTTGAAAATTATCATTAGGATCATACTCTAAGTTAGGAAACTGTACTCTTCTTGATATCTCAATCTTAAACTCTGTTGAATTAGATGTAGCTTTAAATTCATTACCTTTAAAATCCTGTGTGGTTATCAAACCATTACCATAGTCAAATGCAGAATCATCACCAGTAAATGGTGTGATAAGATTCTTAAATGTTCTATCGTCAAATAGTGATGAAGATAGTCCAAATCCAGCATCCTTGAATATCTGTTTAAGTGTATTCTTTACAAAGACAGCAGGTGGTACTTGATGGAAAAACAATCCATTGATTTTAGATATACCAGTTTGCTGATACATATGGTAGAATGTGGTTAATTTATATAGTGGATCAAGATTTATTAATTCTGCATCAATATTGCTTCCTGTGACACCACTGATTATACTCTTCTCAGCAAACTCTGTGTTGTAGAATATAAATGGAAAGCATATATCTGAATTATCAGATGTGATAGTTTCATTAGAATTTCTATTGTTGTAGTTATTAATAGTATTCTCAAAATTCCAATCTACATTATCAAACTGTAAGTCCACTAAATCTCTATCCTTGATTTGATCAGCAAGTTCTTTAAATGCAGAATACAATACACATTTGTAACCAGATTGAAGTACTTCGTTTACTACCAACTCACCTTCTAATAAACTATCGTCATTCAATATTACTTTAGCAGTGAAAGTCTTACCAACAAACTTATTTTGAATATCAAACTCGTTTATATTACCAAATACTCTATTGTTCTTCTTTGTAAATGGTAATGTAAATGAATAAGAAAAGTCACCAAATGCTTTAGATGGTTCTCTAAGGTCATCGGCAATTCTATTTAATCTAATAGATAAGTCTTCTGGATTTCTAAAGTCCATTGAAAACCTGTCATTCAGTATAAGTTGTAAATTATTTATATTTGACATATATGATTATTCAGTGATATTATTATTCTCTATGGTCTTTCTTAAATCTAATTCAACATTAAACTGGTTGTTCTGATTGTTTTTGGTATAACCAAAACCGTTTACGGTGTAATACTTAATCACACCATTCTCAACCACGTATACCTTTGGTGATGATAGGATTTCTTTCAACCAATCCATATGATCTTCTTTCACCCATCCACTATTCAATGTTAAATCTTCGGTAGCTTCAATATTATACTGCTTGTTCTTTTCAAATCCCTGTGGATAATTCTTATCTACTACCACCTCAAAATCATCGGAAGTTCTATTGATACTGTCTTCACGGATACCACTGAAGTAGAATGAATCATAACCACCTAATGGGTTTTGCCACATAAGAGTAGTTCCTTTTGGTGCTATGTCATATGCTATTCTGTAGGTCTGTGGTTCTACTGTAAATTCAGCAGTGTTAGCCAGCATTTTTACTTCATATGATTTAACTCTCTTAGCACTATAGAATCCATCGGCATCTATACCGAAATTAGCTGGTGATACATCATAGTAATAAACACCATTAGTGTTTTCAGTAGTAGTAAATTCAAACTTAGCATAATCTACATTAAACTCAAATGTATCTGCATCACTACCTGTGAATGTTTCAACATAAAAACCAATAAGTGAATATTGATCAATATTAGCATCACTACCGATCAATGTTAATTCTTGTACTGTACCTAAACCAATAAGTGCTTGACCTATTTGATTCCAAGTGCTACCATCATACCCAACCAAGTACACTCTTGCTCCTAATAAATTACCACCGTTTATTATATCGTTTAATACTCTGATCTTTAGAGTAACTTGAGTATAAGGTGGTAATACTGAAACAATGTCTTGATATACTACAGCACTTTTTGTAGCATTAGATGCATTAGCTTTAATATATTCTTTAATACCAAATGGTTCTCCAAATATTGCTCCTGATTGAGCAGTCCAATCTACATCACTTGATGTTACTGAATCAACTGACCAATCAGATAATCCATTTACAAATTCATCATCACTAAATAAAGCAACAGCATTTACTCTATTTAAACTAAAACTATCAACAGTTGAACTACCATCATAAAAATTATAGGTTATATCATTTTCAAATGTTACTGAATTCTGATTACCAAAGTTTTTATATACAAAATACAATGGATCAATTTCAATAGATGGATGTGTTAGTTTAGCTGTTGGTTGATTAGTCAATGCTATTACGGTATCAGCAGAACTTGATTGATAATAATCAGATACATCATCACCATAATTTACTGCAGAATTTAGTACTGCCTTATTAGTTATAGTACCTTTCTGTACTTTATTAACTTGCAACCCATCTATGCTATCCACCACTGGTGCATATTCTCCATATGCTACTACATAATTTAAAGCTGGTGGTGTGTTACCATCATTACCATTTGCTTTTAATACATTACCACTACCTATTGTTGGTAATCCAGTTGAAACATAGTTCTTTAATATGTTGGATAAATCAAATTCTACTAAGTTTAATCCATTCTTAATAAATGGTTTCCTTAAACTACCAACATTATCCATATCGAATATTAATTCTCTATCGTCAAAAACCAAGTTCTTATTACTGTTTACATACACATCAGCATATAAACTATAGTTCTTTATATCCTCACCTGATATTGGTGATCTACCTTCAACTATCTTTCCTCTTATAATACCACCTATGTTGGCATATACTAAATTGGTGCTTCCAAATCCTTGTGTTGAAGTAGATTCTAATGTGAATTCACTACCAGTAAACTTAGCTGTCATGATTATAGAACCATTAATAAAACTAATATCATAGTACCTTGCTATAAATGCATCCTGTCTTAGCTTCTCAGTTAAGTTTAACATAATCTGTTGAACAGTAACTGAGGTAGTACCCGATGTAGTTGGTGATATAATATCAGAAGCAAAGAACTCGTTCTGTGCTGTAGGAAAAGAAGAAGCTACAAATGTCTTAGATAGGAATTGTGGACTTCTAAAATAGAATGTAATCTGATCATCAGGATCAAGTGGTGTTACAACAGTAATACCAAACTTAGCTTTTACTGCACCATCTGTTGATTCAGAAGTTCTAAGTTTTAATATAATTGGATTCTCACTTGCTGATAATAAATCAGGTTGTTGTACAATAGTTAAATTAGGCATATATTATGAATTTGAAAAAGCTTGTTGTAAATCATTAGTTATTATTTCAGATAGCATCTGAGTGAATTCCTCTTCCAATATGTTAAGTGAATTAAGTTCTACCTGATTGGCAAATCTCTTACCTCTAATACCATTCTTATATATAGATGTCTGTATAGCAAATGCTAATTGGTTGATAGTCTGTCCTGCTCTCGGTCTGATACTCTCTTCCTTTATCCAATCAATTAAATCTTCAATAGGAACTTTCCTTGCACGTACTCTTCTACCTCTGGAAACATACTCATAGTAATCATTAGCAATAATGGTCACCACATTGTTATTAGATATCTCAGCATTAACACTCTTAATCAAATCACTATCACGTTCAACATCAGCACGTATCATAGTAACTCTTACCGTTTGAACTACATCATCCAATAACGCTTTCAATATTTCATTTGCTACCTGACTCATTACTTAGTGAACTTGCTGTTATATGAACGCTTAGTACAGAATGCTCTTTGTGTTCTAATTATTACTTCGTATCGAACTCCCGATAAACTATCATCAGAGAAGTCTCTTAACGATACAGCATTAACAGAGTCAAACTTAAAGTCAGTATACTCCTGTTCTAACTTTGTAATTACAGCATCACCTATTAATTCCATATTAGATATCACCTCATTGGTATATTCTCTATCCTTCTCGAAGTCACCTCTACCTAAGAAATTTATAGCAAGCTGAATAGTCTTAAACCTACGATCATCTAAATAAGTTAATAAATATGGTAATTCTAAAAAACACATTGGGTAGGTAGCATTCTTGAAATTAGCAACATCAAAGGATTCACCAAAGTCAAATGATTCAATATCTTCATGAGATAAAGAAACTTGCTTTATTCTATTTTTTATTTCCTCAATAGTTAATGACATATTATATCTTTACTATTATAATTAAGGAAATAAAAAAAGGGAACAACACTGTTAAATGATGTTCCCTTCTGAAAAATGGCTTTAAAATTTTATTGTCTTTCCTTAGTAAGGGTGGCATCCCGACAATGCCACCCCGTTAGTTAATAAACAATTATATACACACAAG
>Ga0306869_1000528_pt1 | contig 17374 bp, 20 predicted proteins | sample AntRauTorckE6833_FD_190421 | JGI IMG/M metagenome (GOLD analysis project Ga0306869, IMG submission 190421) | Saline lake microbial communities from Rauer Islands, Antarctica - Metagenome Torckler E6 #833 (v2) (version 2) | ecosystem: Environmental > Aquatic > Non-marine Saline and Alkaline >... | reverse complement strand
CTTGTTTCACCTTTTTTACGTAATCTGTGGATAATCTATTTTAAGAGTTTCTAAGAGTAACTTATCCACAATTTTGCCTGTTGATAACTTTGAGTTTCTGCTATTTTAAAAAATGGGGAAACTCCTTTTCGATTCTATTTATATTTTATAAAAAAAACCTATAACCAAGGTATTAATATCCCCTAATTATAGGTTAAAACAATCTAATTATATACTTTTGAAATTAACTAAAAAAATATTTTAAACTACTTCTTTTTCTTTTTATCTTTTTTCTTTTCATCTTTTTTCTTTTCATCTTTTTTCTTATCTTGCATTTAATTCAACCCCTTTCCATAAAAAGAGTAACAAAATTATTTAAACTTTAATTAATCATTTCTTTGGCTATTTAATTAATGATACCATATGGGTTTGTATTTTAATTTTAAAAAGTTTCCAAAATATATCTTTTTTTTACTCGATTGAATTAAAAATTATTAAAAAAATATAAAAATCCCTCGCCTAATGTCCTGCAATGACGAGAGATATTTTCATAACTTAACTTTATTTACATTTATATGTTTATTATAAATTATTTATTAACTTTTTCATTCTATATTTTAAGGAATAGGATATAACTGACCACCATATATATCAATATATCCCTTTAATTGTTCTAATTCACTTTCTGTTAATTCTAGATTCTCTTTGTCTTCAAGTATATTTAGACCCTTATTAAGCATTCTGATATCCCCTGGACTTACTGCAGTATCAATATCTTGCGATAAAGTAAACCTTAAAGCCAATTGTGCCAGTTCATCATTGTCAAAAATAGGCTTATACCAAGTGTTATAATTATGCTTTTCTTCGTTTTTCAGCAACCTTCTTTGGGCTAATGATTTAATTGCCAATATCCCTTTATTAGTTTCTCGAGCCTTCTCAATTACTTTTTGACCCTGATTGTCATTAAAACAGTAATTCCAATTTATTGGGAACATAACTGTATCAAAATCAAAAAAATTCATTAATTTAAATGCTGCCCATTCACTATGAACTGAAAATCCTATATAATTTACCAAACTTTCCTTTTGGGCCTCAATGATAGCTTCTAGAGCACCTCCAGCACCCAAAGCTTTTTTCAATGCTTTTTGATCTTTTACTTCATGTAGTTGGTATAAATCAAAATAATCGGTCTCTAAAACTTCCAAGGAATTTTCTATATCTGCCCTTACTTCATCTTTAGTATTATCAGGTTCAGTCTTACAAGTTAAGATCACATTATCTCGATATGATTTTAAGGCTGGTCCTAACTTCTTTTGAGCATTTCCATAAGTAGGTCCAACATCAAATATGTTTACTCCCCTTTCAATAGCCTCTGACACCATTTTATTGACTTTGTCCTGTTCTTCATTATTAACCATTATTCCTCCAAAACCAATAACTGAAACTTCTAAATTAGTTCTCCCTAATGACCTATATTTCATAAATTGCCCTCCTAATATTTTAAATCGAAGTGAACACCAAAAATTATTAATTTTAATATAGTAGTCATATATAAAAATCAAATGAACTTTATAAGTTATATTTTTAAAAATGACTAAATAAAAAAAGTTAACATTTTTATAATAATATACTACAATTTTAATACCTTTAGTTTAATATATTCAATCATATTTATATTTATACATTATTTCCATATTGAAATTCTTGAATTTTTATTAAAATATTGTGTTGTTTTATTCTTATAAATAATATTAAAATTAATGACAAACTTGTTATTATAAGCAATTATAAGTCGAATATGTCTTTGTTATAAGTTGCATTATTACACTGTCTTTATTGTTTTGTTTATGGTATTATGAAGATAGTTAACAACTAATGATGTATGATTATTAGATTGAAACCATTTATAATCAAACATTCTTATAAATATATGGACTATTTTTATTATAAAATAATATATTATTTATATCAATCTCAAGATTTAAAACTATAAATGCTATTAATCTAAAGTGAAAGGAGTGTAAATCGATGAAATTAAATAAAAATTACTTAAAGATAAGTTTAGGGCTTTTATTAATTGTTTTTTTGGTCACCGGTTGTAGCCTACAAGGCAGCCTATCGTTAACTGTCATACCAAATCCAATTGAATTTACTTTTGCAGATCAGTCTGTTGATACTACTTTGAAAGTAACTACAGTAGGATTTGGACAGATAACTATTGATGACATTATTATATTAGTTTTAGACGGTGAAGAAGAAATTTCAAATGATGTTATTGAAGTAAATGAAACTATTGATTTCAGTGTACCTGGTGTTTCACATGAAGAAAAATATCTACTTGATTTAAGTGATCTTTATGATCAAGAAATCACACAAGAATTCTATGATGATAATTTAAGAGGAAAAAATTTAACTTTGAAAATCACAATCACCGGAAGTAAGACAACCATTACAAAAGTACCAATAGAGTTCAATTAATAAGTATATGATTAAAAAAAGGTAGACCATCGGGGACTCGAACCTCGTATTTACAGATAAAAAGTCAGTTTGTAGCAAATTTAGGCTGGTCTATCATTTATTATAAAAATTATCATTTCAAGGTTTATAGGTCTTCTTTATTTATTTGAGTTTATTCCTTCTATAGTTATCCATTAATTTAGAATAAAGTAGGTAAAAGTTATTAATGATAAAAAAATTGGGAATTCAAATTGTCATTAATGGAAATGTTTATAAAGTCATCTAAATAAATAATTACTTAACTGGCAGAAGAATGTCCTGCCAGTCTTTTTGTTAAATACCTTAAGTAGAATAGTATCTAACCTTCTAAAATACTTTATATGTTTTGATTTAAATTATATAACTCTTTAATTGACTTTTTAAAAAATTATATTCGGGTATTTGCTTCTTGTAAGATAACAATATTTATATTTATTAATAGGAGGCTAACCAATCCTTCATATCTTCAAGTTTTAAATTACCATAACTCTTTTCCCAGTTGGTGAAAAAGCCTGAACAGTCTTTCCCAGTTAACTCCGTTAAAACAGTCTATTCATCAGATTTGTTTAATTCATCAATATTATGTTTGTTTTTGATATATTCAGCAAACTCATTCATAAAGTTTTAAAAAAAGACCTGACATTATGTAGTGGTTTAATCATTTTTTTCATTTCACTTTCTTCTCCTCTAATAATATGTTCCGGGATTATTAATTTTAGTCTTAAGTTTTTAAAGCAGTATAATAAGGGTAATAATTTATTCTTTAATTTTCTCAATTAGATACTTTTTGTTTTCACCTCTATAATAAAATTGTATATTCACAATTTTTTCTTCTTAATATAGCCACTTTTGTTTCTTATAATTATTATTGAGGCTTTTATATTGTTTTTAGATTATTTAGATACATTTAAATCATTTAATAATTTATTTATCATTTAAACTTTTACAACATATTATAAAGTTTAAAACAGTAAAATTGGTACAATAGAGTAGGACCAGCCTTTCAGCTGGGACCCCTCGTCAAACTGCACATACGATTCTCCCGTATACAGCTTTCCGTCAGTCGTTGCCCCGTCTCAAGGAATAAGTCTTCACCACTGTTTTACCACAGCTGTATATTTTAGTCCTCTAGGACAATCTTGTAAGTAGTGAAACGAGTCCCTTCTTCCTGAAAAAGGAATTGGGGATTCTTTTATTTTGATACATAACTGCTTTCTTTTTCTCCATATATGACCTTAACCGCATTCGTATCAATTCATCTAAGCTCCGGAAAAGTGTCTTCACATTTCCATGACCGAAATAGTTAGCCCAGCCATATATTTTAGCATTTAATCTTTTTATGATTGACTCCACTTTCCAGGGCTGATTTCTCTTAGTAACTTTTCTAACTTTGTCTTTAAATTTTTCTAACGACTTCTTTCTTGGTCTTTTGTATCTCCAGGCTATAAATTCAAAACCTAAAAATACAAATCCCTCACCAAAGTTAGTTATTACTGTCTTTTCTGGATGCAGTTCTAATTTAAGTTCTTCTCTAATAATTTCTTTAACTACTTCATAAGCTCTTTTGGCTTTTCTTTTTGATTTTGTCATTACTACAAAATCATCAGCATAACGTACCAGCTTGTATCCTCTTTCTGTCATCACTTTATCAAACTTGTGCAAAAAGATATTTGCCAGCAGTGGCGATATTACGCCACCCTGTGGGGTGCCTTTTTCTGTGGGGATATATTCTCCATCTTTCATGACTCCCATGGTCAGCCACGATTTTATTATTTCAATTACCCAGCCGTCTGTCACTTTCTGTCTTATGAATTCTATTAGAAGCTCATGATCTATATTATCGAAAAACCCTTTGATATCTGCATCTAATACCCATTTGTATCCCTGTTCTTTATATTCTTCAATCTTGTTTATCGCATCTATCTGCGATCTACCTTTTCTGAAGCCAAAAGAACAGTTACAGAATTCTCTCTCATATATCCGCTCCAGTATCCCTCTCACTGTGGGTATTCCAAGTGGTCGCTGTCTTCCATCACTTTTAGGGATAAATACTCTCAGTGCTGGTTTGGGTTGATACCTATCTTCTAAGAATTCTCTGTATAACTCTCTCATGTAGACTGAATAGTTTTCTCTAAATTCTTCTGTATCTATTCTATCAACACCTGCACTACCACCTTTATCCAAAACTTGTTTTGCGGCTACTTTCATATTTCTAATCTTTGTTACTTTATCTTTAAGAGTGTAGTATTTTCTTTCAGTTATCTCTTTCACCAGTCCTTACTTCACAACTTACCAGTCTCTAACTCTACAGTCCAGTTAAACAGACCCTATCTTCATAATATTATCAGCCACGTTTTAGGTTCTCACCAATCGCCCCCTCTGAAATATTACTACTGAGGTTATGGTGTTTCTGGCTTACCACCTTTGAGATTAGATTTCTCCCTCCAGCTACCAGCCTGACCCACTGCTTTAATCAATGTTTAAACCATTAAAATCTGTTTACCACTCCTGTATCATCTTCAACTTCGACTGCGCTGGCTGTCCTTTACTAAACTGGCTTTATCCTCCTGCAGGTCACCCTACTATCATAGGACCAGTCATCATAGCTACTATGACGCCATCTGAACTCTGTATCTGCTTCATCTTAGTTTTCCCGTTCAGGATATGCCTCGATTTACTAAAACTAGTTTTGTTTTAGACAAATACAAAACTCCTCCGGTCAATTACTCCAACTTATTGTCATTCCAACCCTAATAACACCTGCAAATCCGGCATAATTGCATGGTTCTTACCCCAGCATTGAGCTTCTTCGTTTATTTGGCGAATCTCCATTTGCAGGTGCCACCTCTGGTTCACATAATGTTTTGGACTAACAACACGTCTCAGACTCTTCAGATTCCACCTCGCGGTGAACACCCTGTCACTGTTGACTTCTACATTATACATGCAATAACATAGGTAGGACTTTCACCTAATATCAGAATAATTTACGAAGCACACAAATAAAAAAAAGCCCGGTGATTTAATCACAGGGCTTTTCCTATAATCCTTACTATATCAACATAAAAAAATGGTAGACCATCGGGGACTCGAACCCCGAACCTACTGATTAAGAGGAAGGCATTTAACTTACAGCCTGATTTATAAAAAAGAACAGATTCCTATTATAACAGGGATTACATTAATTTAGTGTTGTAAGACATTCCCAGAACTTACAGCCGTATAACCCTATTTTTAGGCGTAATAGATGTAGAAATAGATGAGAGATTGACCCCTGGTTGGAGAAGTCCAGCCGGGGATTTTTTATTTATTCCATTTCCCCATTGCTTTATATGCACTTCTTCTTTTAATACACTTAGCGTGTCCCTTTTTATTTCCATTAGTTTTAAGATAAGGACCACCACAAACATCACAGAAAGCAATATTTCCTTCTCCTGAAATGATTAAATAAAGTTTAACATAAAGAACTTGTAACAATGAATTCAATTTAATGGTTGGAAAAAATCTTTCAGACAATGGTTTATTTTCCTGGTTTACTTTCCCAAAACCGACATTAATAGATATATTATTCAGATAAAAATTAAACTCTTCATTTAAGTATTTAGCAAAAAATTTAAAAGGATACCAGTTAATTTTAGTCCCTTCAGGGAGTAATATATGTCCCTTGGCATAACTTCCATCTATTCGAGGTAATGTTATAATCTTATTTGTAATTTTTTCTATTTCATTATAAATTCCCTCTAAATAATAATAATCGTCTTCTTCAGGAACATCTTTTTTAAAGTCTTCTAAACTTTCCTTTGTATATTCTTCAGCTTCTTTTAGTTTATTGTAAAATTCAATTATTAATTTTAGCCGTTTACTTTCATTTACAATATCTCCTACTCTTTCATATCCTATATTCTCATTTTCTTCTAATATTTCCGCATATTCATGTTTATTAAAAAAACCATAAAATCCTAAATGACCGTATTCCTTCACAAAGTTAAAAACTTCCCTTTCAATAGTTTTATTCTTTAATCCTTTTTTTTCTAAAGATATTGATAGATTAATGAATTCATCAAAAAGTTCATCATCATCTAAAGGATAATAAGATTTACCGACTTTCCCTGGAAGACTTATTATTTTATTTCCTTGTAATTCGTACTTTCTCACCCATTGCCAGAAAGATATTTGACCACCAATAGTATAAAACTGTTTATGCTGAATTGTTTTCATATTATTTTCTCCTTTTTTTATTTTAGTAAGTAATTAGTAAGAAATAGGTATGTTTTTATACTAATTTAATGATATCATATACATAGAGTAATTAAAAGGGTTATTTAAAAATATATTTTTTGTTGCTGGAAGTTAGAGGAATAATTCCAGAATAATCAAAAAAACTGCCGATTGGTGCCCGTTTGAGCTAGACAGGGAAGGCACTTACCAGAAGAGGAACTGGGACTAATTAAAATCCTCCCCGACAGCAAGGGAATTACTTATATTATTAATTATGGGGGTGTAATAATGAATAAGGTTAAGGAGATCAGAAAAAAGAAAAATTTAACACAATTAGATTTAGCAAAAATGACAGATATTTATCCTAATGATATTTCCCAGATTGAACGGGGTAAACGGGAAGCCTTCCCCGGCTGGCGTAAAAGATTATCTGAGGCTCTGGAAGTATCAGAAACAGAATTATTTCCCGATATTGATAAGGAGGTGGAATAATAATGGAAAAAAAAGAAGCAACGAACTGGAAGGAAGAAAAATTATTGCTAGATGCAAAAGACTTACAGCGAATATTAAGAATTAATAGGAACCATATATATGAGTTGTTCCATCAGTCTACATTTCCAAGTATTTCCATAGGTAAACGGTATGTAATAGAGAAAAACAACTTTAAAAAATGGTTGCAGCTGCAAAGCTGGGAAAATGAATTTACTAGCAAACATAATACACTAAGTAATAATGATAAAAAACTTTATAAAGAAGTATTTTGGCAGGCCGTATCATTTTTGAAGGACCGGGAGGCGGATGACATTGACAGAACAGGAAAAGTTACAGAACTTTTTAGCAAAACTTAATAAAGTCAAAAAGACAGGGACGGATCAATGGCAAGCCTCCTGCCCGGCACATAATGATAATGTAGCGAGTTTGTCAGTCTCATTAGGAGATAATAAAATTAATTTTCATTGTCACGCAGGTTGTGGAGGTGATGAGATTCTAAGCGCAATTAATTTAAGTTGGTCTGACATTTATTTTGATGATAATAATGGCCGGAAAAAGAAAGAATCAAAGACAGTTGCAGAGTATATATATAAAGATGAGAACGGCCAGCCTCTTCACAAAACTTTACGAACATCTGATAAAAAATTCCTGCAAAAAAGTTACATCAACGGCAAGTGGAAGTGGGGATTGAAGGGAATTAAGACTGTATTATACAAGCTAGAACGCGTCGTTAAGGCAATTAAAAATGATGAAGTGGTTTATATTGTCGAAGGCGAAAAGGACGCTGATAACTTGCATAAGTTGGGATTAACGGCAACGTGTAATGCAATGGGTGCGGGCAAATGGAATAAAAGTTATACTAAAACCCTTACAGGTGCAAAGGTTGTAATTATTCCTGATAATGATAGGCCAGGTAAAAAACATGCTGAGGATATTGCAAGTAAATTACATGGAAAAGCTAAGTCAGTTAAGATCCTGCAGCTGCCTGGATTAGCTAAAAAGGAAGATGTATCAGATTGGCTAGATAAAGGCGGTACTAAAGAAAAATTAAAGCAGCTAATAAAAGACTGTCAGGAATGGGAGCCAGAAAATAATAATAATGACGATTGGCCCGTTCCTCTTCCATTCAATAGTTATGATGTAAAACCTTTGCCGGCGGATATATTCCCGAATTGGTTAAGTGATTTTGCAGTAAATATAGCTGAATTCACGCAAAGCCCGGTTGATATGTCTATCATGTTGGTTTTATCAGCCCTGGGGACAGCCCTTGCAAATAAAGCAGTTATTCAAGTCAAAAGGGGATATACAGAGCCTTTAAATATCTGGACATGTACCGTTTTACCAGCCGGAAATAGAAAAAGTCCAGTATTTAAAAAAGTAATGCAACCTATTTTAGATTTTGAAGAAAGAAAACGAGAAGAAATTGAACCCGAACGTAGGCACGCATTAAAGGAAAAGTCTATTCTGGAAGATCAATTAAAGCAAAAGGAAAAACAGGCCAGTAACACCAAAGAAAGTGGAAAACAACAAGCAGTAATGCAGCAAGTATTTGATTTGGATGATGAAATAAATGAAATGGAAATACCAGCTTTGCCCAGATTGGTTGCAAGTGATGTAACTACCGAAAAACTTGCCGTATTAATGGCTGAAAATAATGGTAGAATTGCTATATTGAGTCCAGAAGGAGATATATTCAAGTTAATGGCCGGGAGGTACAGCAAAAGCGGTACAGCTAATTTTGATAACTATAAGAAAGCCTGGACAGGTGGGGAACCTATCAGAGATGACCGAATGAGCCGCAAAGGAACGCACGTAAAAAAACCAGCGTTAACACAAGGATTGACAGTCCAGCCGGTTGTATTGGAGGATTTGAAGGAGAAAAAAGCCTTTAAAGGTGAAGGAATATTAGGGAGAATATTATTCTCTATTCCTGAAAGTCCAGTAGGAAGCCGTAAAGTTGGAAATGAAGTCCCGGAATTGTCAGAAATAGCAGTTATGAGGTATAAGAAAGGATTATCTGTATTACTTAATACAAGGCCTAAAGATGAAAACGACAGCGGCGAATGGGAACCACACATTATTAAATTAAGTCCAGAAGCATTAAAAATCAGAAATGATTTTGAACGAGAAATTGAAAGTAAACTAGGCCCTGAGGGTGAACTTCACGCAATAGCAGATTGGGGCAGTAAACTCGTAGGAAATATAACGAGGGTTGCAGGATTACTTCACATAGCCGGTCAGGTAGACGCACAGGAGGGGCAAGCAGCCCGGGATATATGGAGCAAACCCATTAATCCAGAAGTAATGAAAAACGCCGTTAAGCTGGGACAGTCCCTTATTGAACACGCATTGAAAATATATGATTTACTAGACAAGGACCCAGAAATATCATTGGCCCGATATGTATTGAAAAGAATTGAAAAAGGTAAAGCAATGGAAGAAGCTGGAGAACTACCTAAAGACAAAAATAAACTGGATAGATCAATTCTTATGGAATTATGTAAAGGGAAAAAAGAAATTACAAAACCGAGTAGTCTGGATCAGCCAATTAATTTATTAAAAGAACTCAATTATATAAAGATTGTAAAAAGGCAACATGAAGGACGAGGAAGACCACCAGCACCAATTATTAAATTAAACCCTAAAATACATTCGATAAATTCGATAAATTCGATAAAAAAAGAATATATGGAGAAAAAAGATAATAAATCGAATAAATCGAATATAACTCCAGAGATAAAAAAAGATAAAAATGGAGTAATAACCGGGGGAATGATATAAAATGACTGGATATGAAATTATTAGTAAATTAGAAGAGATTGGTTATAAGTTAGAATTAAAACCCGGCCCTAAGATTAATATTTCATTATTGCCGGGTTACAATCCCGATCCCCAGGAAGCAGAAAAATTAATTGATGAATTGAAGGCAAATAAAGAAAATGTAATTGACTATTTAAAGTTAGATGATGAAGGAGCATTTAATAAATATATTGATGAGATAAGGGAGCAGCAAAGATATGACCCCCGGCCAGATTTAGAAAAAGATAATGAATTATGGCAGTTGGTACTTAAAGAAGCTGAAAAGCAGGATAAGCAGGTATATTCAAATCTACATGGGTTTAGATGTGCAGGTTGCAGTTTGCAGCTGGAGAATGAACAGTTAAAGATGACTCCAGGGGAAGCTATTGGCCAGCACTGGAAAAATAAAAAAGAATGGAAGCAGGACAGGAAAAAATATTTGTTACCGTATAAAGAGGAAATTAAGGATATATTCCAGAAAGTGGCCCGAAATAGATGTAATATAGATGTAGATAAAAAGAAAGTTTAATTATAAATACTGTTTCGACAGTAAAGACAGTGGTTTAATAAAAATACTGCCGCTGACTATGTATAAGATGACAGTATTTAAGGAGTTGATTAAATTGCAGGCATTACCTTACAGATACACTAAAAAAGAACGTAAGGAATTGTTAAAAAGTCTTACAGTTTTAATTGATACACGGGAGCAGAAGGCAGAGCATATAACCAATTATATGAAGGATAAAGGGGTACCATACAAAAGCAAGAAGTTAGATTATGGAGATTACTCTTTTCTTCTCCCCCGGAACCCAGAGGCCGGAACCCTTCTCCATTAATAGAATTAAATCCCAAAGTACATTCGATAAATTCGATAAATAAGATAAAAAATAATAAATCTTTTAAATCTGATATATCTGATACACAAAGAGAAATAAATGAAAGGAGTTGATAAATAATGAAAAATATAACTAATAAAGAAATAAAAGAAATTTTATTAAAAAAATATGTTAATGAAAAAGATAGAAAATTAATTCAGACTAAGATAAAAAATAGTTATCAAAGAGTAGGGACTATCTTTTATTCACTGAATGGGTCACCACCAAAAGGATACGCACTATATATTAAAGAATTAAGAACAATTATATTTTATGATTGTTCTGGGAAAAAGTTTAAAAAAATAACAGAAATGAAAATTGTAGTCTAAAAAGTGGTGTAAAGTTATGATATGACAGGGAAAGGCGTCGAATAAATTTTTTTATGAAAACTACAAATTAAAGGAGTGGTTTAAAGTGGAAATAGTAGAAGAAATTAAAAACAGAATGGAATCAATTATGGTGAATTATGAGCAAGCATTAAAAAAGATTGATGAGAAGGCAGAAAAAGAAAAGAAAAAGTTAGAAAATGGGTCAATCTCAAAAAATTTATTTGAGGAACAAAAGAAAGGTTTTGAACAAGAGAAAAAGAGAAAACAAGAAAAATACAGTGAACAATTAGATAAGGCATACAACCAGGGTAAAGAGCAGATTAAAGAACTTGTAGGGTATGGTGATAGTGGAGCAGCGGACACCACTAGCATTCTTTCACAGGCTAACAGCTTAACTACCACTGATATTCAGATTATAGTTGACCGCTGGACTGAAGAAGGCAATTATTTAGGACTTCAGGGGATTAGGAAAGTGGCTAAAGAAAAAGGTGTTACTGTCCAATTAGATGGGGCTGAAAGGCAACTGAGCGATCTTGACTTCAATTATGAGGGAAAGGATAGTGTATTGAAATCAACTGAAGCGTTAAGCAGCATGGACCGTATGAGAAAAGTTGCAGACCTTAACTACTAGGATAGGAGTTGACGAGAATGAAAAATAAAAATCGTGTTGAAAAACTTTTTAATAAAGTTAATGCTGATAAAATAACTGTTTTAATGGAAGGTGGAAAGGATTTATTATTAGAGCAAGATGAATTGTTGGCAGCACTTGTTATTTCAATGAAGGTGGCAGCGGGTGGAGAAGTTGAGCCAGATGATTTAAAGAGATTAGCAAAGTTTAAAAAAGCTAAACCTGGACAAGACAAGGCTATAGATTTAATTTCTGATAGAGCAAAGAACATGATAGACACACAGGCCACACAGTAGGGCATTTAAAGGATTAAAAAAACCTGGCGGGGATTTTCCACCTGCCGGGGTTTTGTGTTTTAATAATGAAAAATTGTAGTCTAAAAAGTACTATGAAGTTATGATATGACAGGTAAAGGAGCTGAATAAATTTTTTATGAAAACTACAAATGAACCGATTTATAAATATGAGAAAAGGTTGGATTCTTTAAAGGCAGCTAGACAATTCATGGGGAAAGCAATAACAGCTTACGATCAGGGAAAGATTGATTCAGAAAAGTTAAGCACTCTATCAACGGCCATTAATACTTTAATTAGGGCATTAGAAAAAGCTGATGTAGAAAAACGATTGGAAGAATTAGAAACATTGCTTGATGAAAGGGATTAAAATTAAAAAGCTGATAAGATATGCAGACAGGCAGAAACTTTTGCTTTGTACAGCCTGTATAAAGATATGATATGACAGTAATTAGGATTATTTTATCATTAAGGTATGATTTGCTCCTCCGAAATTCAGAGGACCAGAATCTAATTGAAGACTTGCCTTTAAGTTTACGGTTTAATTAAAAGATATGATTTAATTGTTGGAAATTCAAACAAGCAAATAAAAAAATCAATAATTATTTGTTAATATCTATCCTTAATTGACATATTTAGTTAATCAAAGGTTATAATTTACATCAAATAGTTAATTTTAACAATAAAATAGTTAATTTAAACGCAAATAGATGTAAATAGATGAGTGGTAACGGCAAAGAATAATTAAAATATTCTTCTTATTCCCGATATAATAGGAAAGTTGAATTTTTTTAGATGAGATTACCCGCTGATATATAATTAGAAGACAGATTTTGGGGGTGTTTTAATGGCCCGAATTCGCAATATTGACCTGGAAACAGTAACCAGAATAAAAATGTATTTTACAGGAGAGTTAGATAAGAAAATAAAGAGATTTGAGAAAAAGAAGGACAAAAAGTGGCCGGATGAATATTATTGTACCTTACATTCGACAGGTTATGTTATAGTCACCAAAAACAGTAATGGAATATCAGACCCGACAGGCAGCAGAGCCGTTAAATTGGCCGGTTTAAGCAGGTGCAGGAGTGATGATTATCTTTACTATAAACAGCTAAAGCAAACCATTACAGATGTCCTGCAGCAGTTGAATGATAATGATATATATTTACTTAAAGCTGAAACATTACACACGAAAGATAGTATAAAAAATGTTGCTGAAAAGTTGGAATTGGATTACAGGAAAAGTTTAAAGAGAATTAAAGAGATTGTAAGATATATTGACAGGAAAATTTCAGGAATTGTTGTTTAAAAAAAGTTAAATGATTTACTTGATGATGACCCGCTGACTGGTATTAAATAAAAAAATATCCCCGGCCCGGGTAAAAGGCCAGAGATTAAAAGCCATATAATGGAGAGGGAAACATATAACCATTACAGACAGAAAACTTTTTACGATATGGAGGGGTGATATTGGTTTGATTGAATATAATGTTTTGTTCTAAATACTTCACAGAGCAATAAAATAGGGGTAATAAACAGATGTTTGGCTATAGTAATGTATTAAATCATTTATCCCCATACATTTGTTTAAAGGGGCAAATATGACTTTTATATAAAGTTAATCCTTTAATTCATCTTCATATTTTTTAAATAGACCTTCCAGGGCTTCATCAATTAATTTAGATTTAGGTATTCTGGTTTTATCAGATAATTTGTCAAGAGTTTTTATTAATTCTGGATCTAAAGAAGTACCAAATCTTTTCCTTTTTCTAGACATATTTTATCATTCCTTTGTTTTCTTTAATAACATTATACCAAAATAATGATAGTTTAACAAGTGTGAATAATATTTAATAATTGTCAAGAATGTTATTGACATATTCATAATAATATTATATAATTATATATAAGAAAGGATAAGATTAGATTGTAATGAATTAAAAAGGAGGTTAAGATATCAATTTAAACAGATTACAAAAATTGAGCAAAAATGAATTAATTAAAGAAATTGAAAAATTAGAAATTGACGCAAAGAAAAGAAGGACCAATAACCGTAGATTAAGACATAAAAATAATATATTAACTGATAATTTAATCAAAGGTTGTAAAAATTGCAATATCAATAAAGACGTTAACAAACTTGCAGTATATTTAATGGAAAATTACTTAAATGAAGTTAAAGAAGAATTGGGACAGGATCCGGCAGAAGAGTTAGACATATAGGGAGGGACATAATGGAAAAGTTACATCAGCAGGAGTTGTTAGAATGGGCAGAGGCAGCCGTTAAAGAGCTAAATAAATTGAACCATGATAGGGGAGCAAGGTGTTTACGAGATGGTGGCAAGGCATTGATAAAAGAGATTGAAAAAGAAAAAGCAGCCCACTGTAATGAGCAGCAGACTGCTTGAATAAAATAACTACATTTATATTATAACATAAGTGGCCCGGGTGTTACAGCCCGAGTTTAAAACTAAAGGGAGTTGATTAATATGGCCCGGGGTAATGGTGAAGGAACTATATTTCAGCGTAAGGACGGCAAGTGGCAGGGAGCCGTTACAATAGGAACTGATCCCCAGACTGGAAAGCAGAAACGAAAGTATTTTTACGGTGACACACGCAAGGAAGTGGCCCGACAGATGACTAATTTAAAGCAAAAACTTTTCAGCGGTACTTATTCAGAACCCAGCGAAATGAAGTTAATTGATTGGTTAAACAGCTGGATTGAAGGCAGAAAGTCCACTTTAGCATATAAGACTTATAAGAATTATAAAACTATGATTAAAAATCATTTAATAGATATTGGAGATACAAAGTTAAAAGATTTAAGAACCCGGCAGGTGCAGAAATTACTTAATGATAAATTGAAGAACGGCAAAGTATATGGGGAGGGTGGACTGTCTCCCAGGACCGTTAAATATATCTATCAGACATTACATGTAGCATTAGAGCAGGCAGTAAAGGAAAACATGATACCACGTAATATATGTAAAGCGGTTGAGGTCCCAAAAAAACAGGAAGAAAAGAAATTGCATACATGGGATAAACGACAGGTAAATAAATTCCTGGAAACAACCAGAGACCACAAATATTTTATTCTTCATTATTTAGCATTAAATACCGGAATGAGGCGGGGGGAGTTGTTAGGATTACAATGGAAAGATATTAACCTGGATAAAAAGAGGATTGAGGTTAAACGGCAGTTGGCCCGGACAGATAAAGGCCTTATTTTTAAAAAGGTTAAGACAAAATCAGGTAACAGAACCATACCTATTACAGATGATGTAGTAAGGGAATTAAAGCAACATAAAATATTGCAGGGTGAAGACAGATTAGCATTAGGGGAAGCGTATCAGGATAATGATTTAGTTGGTTGTAATGGAATAGGAAACCCGATAGATCCCCGGAATTTAGTTAGAGATTTTAAAGAAATTATCGAGGAAGCCGGACTGCCTGAAATAAGATTCCACGACATGAGGCATACATTTTCAACGTTATTTTTACAAGCAGGAGGAAGTATTAAAACACTACAGCAAATATTAGGACATTCTTCCATTACAGTTACCATAGATACTTATTCACATGTAACAGAGGAAATGTTAATTGATGCAGAGCGGAAAATGGAAGCTATGTTTCAAGTAAAAAGAGTTAAAAAATAATAAAAAATATTATGATTTTGAAGGTAAAAATTAAAATACGTTGAATTAGTAGACTAGGAGGAGATACTATGGTTAAAAAAATTATATTTTTAATTCTTATTTTTCTTTTAATATCAGTAAGTGGTTATACAGAAAATTTAAGTCCTGATGAAGTATTATTGCAAATCGAAAAGATAACAAATATTGCAAACGAAGAAAAAAGACTTGAGGCTTATGATAATTTAGCAAATAAATTAGGTTTTAATATCATTGAGAAAGAAAAAAATAATATAGAAGACACAGGAAAATGGGAAGTAGAAGTGGAAAAAGATCCCTTAACCGAGAAAAAGGAAATTACATTATTATTGGCCGACAATGATTCATTAGGAAGCGGCGAAAGTTATAACATGAAGGGTATAATAATTAGACTTTCAAATGATACCCCACAATTATTTATTGCCTGGTCCGATTATTTAGCAGATAACAATACTATAAAATGGAAACTAGATGACGGAAATATAAATGAAGAAAAATGGAGTATGTCAACTAGCAGTAAGGCACTATTTTTTCCAGACCGAACTAAAAGTTTAAAAGATTTTATTATTAAGTTAATCAACGCTGAAAATTTTGTAGCTAACGTACAACCATACAATGAAAGGGCACAATCTGCAATGTTTGATGTCAGAGGACTGGGGAATGCTATTTTACCATATTTAGATGATTTTGGCTGGACAAATATCAAAAAACATATTCAATAATTAAAGTGGTTAATTTGTGCATTTAAAGCAAATAAGGCTCTTCAGCAAAAGTATTTAAGTAAAGGTTGGGAATATTTAGGTTACGAAGATGAAATTAATAAAAAAAATATAGAGGGGGATAATTAGTTATGAAAAAATTAGGTATATATTTAATAACGATTATTTTGATTCTATCAATTAGTTTTATTGGCTTGACTTCTGAAACTACAGTATCAGATTTGTTGAAAAGAATTGAAAATATTGAATCCAGATTAACCAGAATTGAAGAAAAAATGGGAGAAAATTTTAAAGTGCCAGATGCAGCTAAAACTTATAATATTAATGATAAGTTTGAATTAAGTAGAGTACAATTTAGGAAAGAATCTTATGGTGGAGTTGAAATTTTGGGAGAATTAAAAAATATTAGTAAAGATTATGATGTAATTAACTTAAATTTGATTTTATATGAGAAGAATGGAAAAATTATTGATACGATTGGTTTAGGAAAATTTGATTTTAAGAAAGGTACTACTCAAACTTTTAAAAAATCAACAGATGTAATTGATGATCCTGATAAAATTGATGGCTTTAAAGTAGAAATTGGTTCTTGATAAATTTAAAATATTGCATAAAAGCAGCCCGGGGAAACCCGGGTTTTTTAAATAGATGAGTAATAGATGTAGAGACTGTAATTTATACTTTTTAAAATCCCCTATAATCCCTGACATAAAAATGGTAGGCCATCAGGGACTCGAACCCTGAACCTCCTGATTAAGAGTCAGTTGCTCTGCCAAATTGAGCTAATGGTCTACTTATAATAAAAATCCGTATCTATATTAAATTATAATTATGTTCAAAATTAAAATGGGGTGGGTAATGGGGCTTGAACCCAC
>Ga0306869_1000516_pt1 | contig 17698 bp, 24 predicted proteins | sample AntRauTorckE6833_FD_190421 | JGI IMG/M metagenome (GOLD analysis project Ga0306869, IMG submission 190421) | Saline lake microbial communities from Rauer Islands, Antarctica - Metagenome Torckler E6 #833 (v2) (version 2) | ecosystem: Environmental > Aquatic > Non-marine Saline and Alkaline >... | reverse complement strand
ATGGTTTAAATAATTTATCTGTCCCATTAGGCTGCATCCAAGTATTTCCTGGAAAATCTTCAACATTATACGCTTGAACTGGTGCAACTGGTGCAACTGGTGCAACTGGTGCAACTGCTACAATTGGTGCAACTGCTACAATTGGTGCAACTGCTACAATTGGAATATTTACCAATTCCTCATCACCTAGTAAGTCTCCCAAAGCGCCTCTAAGCTCTTTTACTGCTGCTACCATTGGGATATTTACCAATTTCTCATCACCTAGTAAGTCTCCCAAAGCGTCTCTAAGCTCTTTTGCTTCATCTAAAGTAAGTTCGATTTCCTGTTTCCCAATCTGTGTTTTAATTAATTTATTTTTTGTTTCTTTATTCATAATTATTCATCCCCCGTTCCACATTCCCATTCACATTCTATGCAAGCAGAGTATATCATTGTATTCATGGTAGATCCACAACAAATCGGGCATGTATATCCAGCTATTGCACTGATATGGGCGTATTGCATCCCGCATTTAATTTCTGCGAACTCTTCAGAACATTCACTGATTAAATTTTGCTTAAGTCTTTTTACAAAATGTCTTTATTTAATTCCATCATTTTTTCACGTTTTTCACTCATAGCTTTAACTTTAACATAAGTTTCCTATGTTCGTCAATACTTAAATTGTCTTTATTTAATTTTTCTGTAAGCTTTCTCGCCTCTTCGTTGGAGGAATTGATAAAAGATTTGTCGTTGCATATAGTTAAATGAAATCCAAGAAATTTTTTCTCTACGATTCCTAATTCAGTTTTAATATCATCTGCTTTAGGAATATCCATAGGCATCCAAAAATTAGTAAAATAGCTTCCACCTTTAATAATTTCGCCAGAATAAAAAACAGACACATCTTCGCCAGAATACTTTTTAGACACCTCTACAGCATCACCATGATACGCAGGGAGAGTTATGGATACATGCGCCCCATGCATTGGCAAACCAAGCCCTAGAGTGCTGTGATGAGACTTTAAAATGTGCCAGTAGTAATAGCGCAAAAAATCAGCCCCAAGTTTAATCTTGAGGCCGTTTTTAAAATAGAATTTAGTTTTATATTCGAACATATCTTTAATATAGTCATCAGTCTTCCATCAAATCAATAAGTTGATTCACATCATGTATTTCAATTTCTTCATTCAATAACCAACATTTAATTAATCCCCTTTCTAAAATTTTTTGAAGTAATTCCGAATCGCGCTCTAATTGTTCTAACCGTTCCGCAGCTTCATATAAACATGCAGAAACTACACCCTCATCATCAACTACATCATATGGAATTTGACGCAATGCGTTTATTATGGTTGTGGTTGTTGTTTTCATAAACTAATTATTTCGTATTTATTAAGTGCTAATTCGACTTGCCAGTCTTTGCAGGTATAGTATTTAACCCTAACGATCTTCGCATATGATTTAATCAAAGGGTAATTTTTAACCTCTTGAGGAATTACGGGTGGTAGTTCAAATACTAAACCGTTTAGTTCAATAAACCGCTCAATATAAATTGGATGTGTAGAATATTTCCCCGTTTTAATACCTCGATTACTAATCATATGGTATTCGTTAATAAAGCGATAATCTGATATGATATAATTTACATCCTTTTCTAATTGATCAAAAAAATGATCGATTAGAAAGTTACCAGCGGTTTCGTCACGCTTAGACATACCGTATTCAATCAGAACTTGTCTAAATAAATGCTTTTGGGTGTCGTCCCATACAGATACCCCAAACTCATCTTGGATGCGTTCTTCGCAGTCCTGTTTAAGTTTGTCGGCAAATGCAAAACGCTTCCACTGTCCACCATACTCAGTTCGCAACTGATCCATCAGAATTGGGAGGATGGTATCTTTACCCGCTCTGGCAGGTGCGCACATCATTATTACTTTTGTCATAGGTTTATGGGTGTAGTGAAAGATTGGATACATAATGTGAAATATCATCTTTCTCACCAAAGATGTATGCGCATGTAACTTCGCGTCGAACACAAACCGAATTGCCATTTTCCAACATAACGGGGGGGGAGGTGTGTTTACTTTTACTAATTAATGATACAATTTCATTCGACACTACGTATGGGTATGTTGGGTCAAATACTCGATCACTCACTACCTGATCATTTTGGGTATTGGCAATAATTAAATCTAATTCTGAATAGGTCGCACCCAAAACTAGAACGGTTCCGAATCCAGTAGATTTCTCCGCCCACCCCTCTGTGGATAATGAACGCCTATGATGATGTATAAATTGGTTGCTTGCATGGCTTGCCTGTGCCATTGCTTTACCCGCATTCATAGAAGGTAAGTCCGTTCTCATTAAAATATATAACACTTTCATAAACTTATTCTTTATTTTTCTTAATTGCGGCGTCAATCTTCGCTGTAACCTTAATGCCAACGGTCTCATTAAAAACCATCGCTCCATGCGTTCGGCCATATAATTTACCTACGCGCTTACCCGTTTGTGCCCTTCCTTTTATTGCTTTTTTGCTCATAATTTTTAATTAAATCTCCCATTTGGATTTGGATCGCTAAACTCATTACCGTTTCTGTATTCATCGTATGCTCTATCAGAAGATTCAAAATCTTCGTCGTATCTACGAACGTTTTCAGTGTCGCCCTGTCGCCTTGCATCACATCTATCTTGATATGACCATTCTCTATATGGATCGTTTATTCTCATAATTTTCAATTGAATAGGTTAATGAAGGTTTCCTTTGTAACTTTATCAAGTGATAAATCCACATCGCAGTCTTCTTGTTTTGTAATAATGAATCCCAACTCTAGTAGAGCTTCTTTTAATGTCAAGCAATTTTGCCACTTTTTAATAAAAACATTTCTTGCGGTAGTGGTATATTCCCCTTCGCCAGATACTCTAGCAGTGCCAGCACCTACGTTTACAATTGAGAATACTTGCTTACCTTCGTATTCAAAGATAAGACCCAACACTGTCTGTTTTTGAACAGATGATGTATTAATGTGTGCCAATGTTTTATTAGCGTCCATCATAAGTTTTCTATCTTTATCGGGCGATTCTCCAACTACAATAGAATAACCACAATCATCATTTCCACTGTAAATATTACTCATAACAATTGTTGGAGAAAATGACCGCCCATCTGAGTATAGATATTCAACTGCGCCGTTAGGAGCATTTGTAATATCCCCTGAATACATTAGGCTACCCCCGCCTTGATTATAAGATGAATTCCATCCAACTTTACCAGATGATGTCAATCCAGACAAATCGATGTCATTAGCCCCCCATGAATTTTCCCAATATACACCCACTCCCAAATTCTTACCAAAAAACTTAGTTCCCATAGGAATATTACCGACAAACATTTTTGCAGATACTGGAAGTGCATAATCAATATTTTCTGGTAAGTAAACCGATTTAGCTTCAATTTTAGCCTTGATTGTTTTGATAATCACTGATTCATTAGATGCTAAAATTTTAGCATCATAATATTTTGGTTCATCCTTTACGAATGACTTACCGTTACGAATAAAGAATACTCTTCCATCCTCATGCCCAACCTTTGCTTCCTTAATGATGCTCCATGCTCTAAGTAGAGCAAAAATTGTTGCGCCTGATATATCGCCAGTAATATATTGGCTAGTTACAAAATTTAATTCATTCTGTTTCATTGGCGTATGAAGATACTTAGAAAGTGCCGAAATCTTATTGATTAGAGACGGACATTTACTCTTATAGGCAAGGAAAATTGGTTTGAACCTATTAAAAATTTCGGCAAGTTTTTCTACACCAAATGTTCTAAAATTATAAGTTGGGTCGAATGTAGATGCTTTGATTGCTGCATATGTAGCCGAGTTCTTAATCAATAACGTTTTGTCTGTTGACTTGTATACACAATATCTCAAGAATTCCGTAGGGTCTTCTGGATACAGATTATACTTATCTGCAAGAAGGATGACGGCTTCTTTGTTTCTAATCTTATCATCATAAGAAAATTTATGTCCCATCGTATCTAAAACTTCGATGGAATCTTCTAAATCGGTCTGTTCCATTGCAACCCCTGATTGTAATGTTTTTAAGATCCGTGTCTTAATTTCATTTCGTGAGAGACCTTGAACAACAAAAACATTAATCATCTTTTCAGGAATCTCAAGTTCCTCAAGTGGGATGTATGTTTCACCCATGAAGTCCGTTCCATATGTTGACGCATAATGGAGGATTTGATGCATAAACAATTCAAATCTACTTGACTCTTCGATCATTTTCCACGACTTATGGAAAGTCTTGTTTAATTGCGCAGGAGTCAACTCTTTTGACTTGTAGTGCGAGATGATGTCATCCTTTGCCCAAAGAGCCTCTGGCATGATTACCAATCCACATGGATCGATATATGGTTGTTTATTTGAAGGCTTTGCTTCAACAGAGTTTAATATTTTTAATGTTTTGTTTGTTTTCATAAAAAGTAACGGGCTGTAATGGTTTTTATATTGAAAAAAAGATAGGAACAGCGTTTGTTAAAAGTTAAGGACGGAAGGTAATGTTTTTCCAATAAAAGTATGTAGGAACCTTCTGTGTCCAATTTAAATTATTTTGTAAAGTTTAAGGGTGAAAGGTATTTTATGCAAAAACTAATAGGAACCTTTTTTACCCAAATTGTTGTTTGTTCTGCCTATTATAGAGGCTTTTTATAGAATGTCAATGTTTTATTTTAAAAAGGGTTGATAAACATTCGTCGTCGGTCATTGACAATTCACCATAAAATGAATATTCATATGAATTAAATACGACATTCCGCAATTTATAATGCGCTTGTTTTACAGGGTATAAGGTGTATTGCGCCATACTATTATAAATAATAAAGCCTACATTTATTAATTATTGGCTTTATTATAGTAGCGCGACCGAGAATTGAACTCGGAACCTCTCCCTTATAAAGGAAGTGCTCTAAACCAGTTGAGCTATCGCGCCATGTATGAAACCCACGCTTCAATCGTAAAGCTTCAGCGTCCAAAAAATTAATATACATATGGTATATGCCATATGTAAATTGTTAAAGAACTTTATGGATTACATATTCTACTATTTTTGATGGTAAGTCAAGCCTTTTCTAAAAAATATAAAATATACGCGGATTTGAACCGTTTTTCCTAAGCAAATACTCATTATAGAACCTCTACCACTAGCTATCATGGCTCGTATATTTTATAAAAATTGGTGGGAATGAAGGTAATCGAAACCTTATCTTGGCTTTAGAAGAGCCTTGTTCTATCCGTTAAACTACACTCCCATGTATAAAATTGGTATATTACCACACTTATGTTATGTGTCAAGTGTTTTGTGATAATACTTAAATGGTAGCACTAAGAGGACTTGAACCTCTACCAATCGTTAATGAGACGACCACTCTACCAATTAAGTTATAGTGCCATTTTATTCTTTAAATAATTAAAAGCGTGTAATTATAGGAATATGGTTGAATTATTTTCTTTAAAATGTTACTATACAAAATGCAAACTATACAGCTAAAATGTAACAACTGTCATCTAAACTTTAACAAGAATGTATATGTTTACAGATCCGATGTAAAAAGAAATACAGATGCAAAGTTTTATTGCTGTAAAGAGTGTAATTCTCAGCATCAATCAAAAGTTGGTTCAATCAAAGTTACTTGTTGTAATTGTGGTGTTGTTTTTAAAAAGAAAAATAGTCATATTATAAAAACTAAACTAAAGAATCACTTTTGCTCTAGGGATTGCAACTACAAATATACTATAAGTAGTAATCTTCAAAAATGGTCGGTAGAAGATTGTAAAAAATTTTTATTATCATTAGAAAAATTTGGAACAAAAAGGACTTTAGAAATATTTAAAACTAATGATAAAACTGCAAGAAGATACGTTAAAGAGTTGTTAGGAATATCTATTACCGATGTAAATCGAAAAACTGTAAACTTCTTAAATATGACAAAAGAACATCTTTTTAAGACTAGGAAAAATTGGCAATCTGCTAGAAGTAACGTTCAAAGAAAATCTAGAGAAAGATATTTAGAATCAGGGGGGCCAATGGAATGTCTAATTTGTGGGTATACTCATCATGTAGAAATTGCACATATAAAAGCAGTATCTGATTTTTCTGATAATGATACCGTATTTCAGATGACTGACCCAAGTAATTTAATTGCATTATGTCCAAACCATCATTGGGAATTTGATAATGGTATTCTAGATAAATCTATCGCGAAACCCTAAAAAATGGATGCAGCACTGGGTAACGCTCCCAGATTAAAAGCTTATGAGACTTTTCAGAGGACTTCCCCTAGCCTACTGCATTAAAATTTTACCCGTTGTAATTGAGAAGGCCCATAAGTCTTTAGCTTGTGGGTAGTTCACTTTATAGTTTTAGTTATGTCAAGAATTAAATGGTGGAAGTGTCGGCATCCGAGAGCCGAGTCCTTGAATTTTTATCATCTTCTTCTACAATCATAGCTACTTTCTTCGTGAGTAGCAATCTATCCCATGTTTGGACTATTGGGAGTCCCTTGGATTTTCTTTAGCCCAAGAGCCGTCATTATTTCTTTAAACTTGTAATACTCAAGTTACCGATAATCGACCCCTACTCTCAGTTATCGGTTATTACTGATTTTGAGGGGCAACGCTTACGCCGCCATTAATTGAGTGTTTTCAATTATATTTTGAATTATTAACGAGTTAATTCAACTCGGATTGCCGAAGGTAGACTATTATAAACAAGTCGAACCCTGTCACCCCCATAAATTTTAGTGATAGGGGGGATCTCGTCCCCCACATAGTTCATCCTTTAACGAACCCCTTAGATTACTTACTTTCATGACTATTATAGTTCTGTAAAATCATGAAAAATATGAAATTACATTCTTTTCTTGGTTCAACGACTGTCCTAACGGACTAATCTCCCCAAGCGTTAATTCGGGTGAACTCAACCCTATTTTTTCGTTGTCTTATATAATTATTTATACTTTTGGCAATATTTTTCTATTTATAACTATATTTTAATTAAAAGAAAACAATACTCACTACTTTCTTCTGTAATCACAACCGAGTGAATCCAATCGGCATTTCTGTTATATCACCGTAAAAAATTATATATGTCAAGAATTTAAAAATTCAATTGGATCAAAAAATGCATATTTTTCTAATATTTCTGCTCCTATAATGTTACATTGCCTAGAGGTAGGATAAACGTCGCGTGAAGCACATATCTCATATACTACGGTAGCTGTTTCAAGCCACCTCGTTTCTATTTCTCCACTGTGGGCATTGAGTGCTGTCCTCGGTAATAATAAAAAATGTTTTTTAGTTACTCTATCACCAACAATTACAGTTTTAATTGTTTGTTTAATTACTCTCATATGCACATTATATATTATTATATTTAACATGTCAAGTATTTAATTGGTAGGAAATGGTGAAATCGAATCACCAACTATTGTATGTAACACAATTATTTTACCGTTAAACTAATCTCCCATGCAAGCTACACGCCCATAAATTTCAACAACATTTTGCACCCGCGCTAATCAGAGTCGAACTGAATAACTTGAGGAATCGAACTCTCGCTGCATATTGTAAGGCTACTTCCGTTCACCTATCGGTCTTACGATAAAATTGGCAGGTCTGACTGGATTTGAACCAGTGAATGCCAAGATCAAAACTTGGTGCGTTGGGCCACTTCGCCACAGACCAATAAAATAAAAAATTGTAGCACAGGAGCGACTCGAACGCTCGATCTTTTCGTCCCAAACGAAACGGATTACCAACTTTCCTACTGCACTATATAAATGGTCGCCATCGTGGGGTTTCACCACATCTCCCCTCCTAATGAGAGGTAGTTTAATTAACATATCAAGCGTTATAAAAATTGGCATCTAGAGGAAGGGTCGAACTTCCATACCCCAAAAGAGGATTACATTTGATTAACAGTCAAGTCGCTTACCATTAGCGTATCTAGATAAAAAGTTATTGGATAAAAATAAATACATACCAATATAAAATGGGGTGACTGACGAGACTCGAACTCGCTAACTCCCTGCATCACAAGCAGGTTCTTCGACCAATTTAGATTCAGCCACCATAAATTCTTAAAAAATTAATACTCCCCGAATTGCGCATTATTCTATCTTCAATTTTTTAGCTTTCAAAATTTACTTATGTAGAAAAGAGGCGCGGGGAGTCAAAATGGTGGTTGATACTGGACTTGAACCAGCGACCTATCCGTTATCAACGGATTGCTCTTCCATCTGAGCTTATCAACCTAAAATTTAAGAGCGCAGGATTCGAACCTGTTACGTCTGATATGTATCAAGGCTTACCGTTACTTTGTATTATAGATAGGTAGTTATTAGCAAACATTCGTCTATAATATGTTTCGTGCGCTATCATCAGTGAGATGCCTTTACTCAACGCTCTTCTAAATGGTGGGATGTCCAGCACCTAACTGGTAATACCTAGAATTGAGTTACAAATCTAGTCCTATCGATTGGAATCCCATAAATGGTGGGAGTTACAGATTTTTACTGCTACTACTTTCATCCCACCCCTGAAAGATTGAAAAATTTTCTCTAAACCGCATTAATGCATTCTGCAAATTTAGATGTGGAACAATAGCGAGGATTCGAACCTCGAAACATATCATAGTAAAATAAAGTATATGTTAAATTAACATCGAATATGTATTACGTCTGCATTCCAACTTCTTTTATATAATAGATATACCTACTAAATAAAATGCATCAGACCTATTGTATAAAATGGTGGAGCCAGAGGGACTTGAACCCATCAATAGTCTACTTGCAAAGTAGGTGCATTACCAATTATGCTATGACCCCAGAAATGGAATTGAACGCAGCCCTTTTACTGCAACCACGGGTTTGTAAGCCGCTATCAACGCACGGTTCGCTTTCATGCTGATTGGTGTCTCACTTATTCGTCAATAAATGATTTTAAATGGCGGGGCTGGAGGAACTCGAATCCCCATCTATCAGTTCGTAGCCGATTATTCTATCCATTTGAAATACACCCCCATATAAAAATGATGCCAAAGGTAGGACTCGAACCTACATTTTCCTCCGATTAGGGAGATGCCCTTATTTCCATTTGGACGACTTTAACATGGTATATAAATTAATGCAAGAAATCGAATTAAAACTTACAAATGTCGGCTGATTCGCCAGGCCAGTTCAGCGAAACTTGTTACGATTTTTTTATAAAAGTGCAGGACTGACGGGATTTGAACCCGCAATAGACAGATCGACAATCTGTTGCATCACCGTTATGCTACAGCCCTATATAAATGGTAGGGTAACGGGACTCGAACCCGTAAGAATTTCACAAATTTAGAAAAATATTGTAAGCTATATGGTATAGATAAGCCGCCAGTTGGGTATTGGAATAAATTAAAATCAGGGATGTCTCACGAAGATGCTATTAACCCTGATTATGAAAAACCTCGAAAGGTGGGGTATAATGATAATCGGGTGCTATCAGAAGATCAAGTTATGCAAATAAGAACTATGTTGAATAATAAAGTTAAACAGAGATCCATTTCTGAAAAATTTAATATACACCCAACTACTGTTAGCAATATTTCTAATAATAGAACATATAAGAATTATGGTGTGATTTAAAATGGTGCGCCCACAGAGATTTGAACTCTGATTAGCCGAGTAAAAATCGGTGATTCTACCATTGAATTATAGGCGCATTGAAAGTTATAGATAACCATAGGGCTTATCACAATTAAGTGCCTATGGTTATCTAAAATAGTTTTACAACATTTCGGTTATTACCATTTTTAAATATTAAACTGTCAAAAAACATCAATTTTTTCTAAAATTGTAAAATAAAAAAGCCCTAAGAAATTTATCTTAAGGCTTTGTTTTTGTAAAGTTGTTTAGGTGTTAAATTTCCCTAATAGACATACAAAGCCCCTTTCGCATCGGTTTATCGGCGCGGTTATTATTAATTACTGGTTGTCTATGTATATTTGTCATTGAAATTGATAATCCTTTTAATTATTTATTGTTTTGATTAAACTTTTTTAGTTTGATTAAACTTATTTGATTAATATGCCACCATTATATCATTGTTTTTGTTGGTGTCAAGTGTTTTTGTTATTTATTTTAAATTAATTGTAAAGTAAGGTTATTTTGAGGTAACGCCACTCGATTCCATCTTTATTATCGGATTTGAACCGATCACCTACCTGAGAGGTTACTTTACAAATTGATGTGGGACTGCCAAGGTGCTAGATTCGCTTGACTAGACTCGCTCCGCAATAACTAATAAGGTTTTCTAGCCAGTCATTAGCAAATCGGTTAAGAATCGTCTGTAATCCCATAAACTGTTCGCTAAGAAATTCTTAATCGCCCATTTGATCGTGAGGATTGTGTCAGGAATAACGTAATTCCAGAAGTCGAAGAATTTGACTTTGTATCGCTCCTCCTTACGGCAGACCGTGAATATATCGTATGATTCCCTCATGTGTCGTAACGGGTTCCGAATTTATCCCAGTGCCATGAGCACAGGTCGATCATGTCGTCACCGCTTCGGTCGTCGCCCATTGCGTAGGCAATTTTACAGCCTTCTTTGAGGTCAGTTTTCGTATATCCACCAAAGAAGCGAACAAGGCGTTGCTGGCAATCCCTCACCCATCTGGGCTTTCGGGGTTTACTGGTGGGTCGTGTGGTTTCTTGTGTATTCATAGATTTTTGTGGTTTGTCGGGATGCCAGAACTAAGCGTTAAAGAACTTTGTTGATTTCTCAACTTTATAAATAGGATTATACCTATGTTTTTATCTTTGTCAAGTCATTATTATATTAATCTTCTTCATAATTTCTATAGAAACCATCTGAATGCTCAAACATATCCATACAACCTTGTTGGCCCTTTTCAAATTTATAATAAGAATCTATACTTACCATTTGTTCTTGAACTGGTTCATTCCCTGTCCGATCATCGTCAACTTGTAAGACAAAATATCTTTTCACCCTACCAAATAATCCTCGTTTTTCATACTTGTCAAGTATTTTAAATTTAACATCCTTTATTACGTTCATAATATTAACCTTTCTTTTTGAGATAATCCCAACTATTAACATCGTCCAATCTTGCGGACATATTATCACACAAACAAAGCAACCACGCTTCCTTAGAATTAGGAGATACGGGGCTTCCCCACTCGCGCCTCATATGATGAGATAAAATACAATGGAGAACTTCTTCGCGTTTGTCAATAGGATAACCAAACTTATTTGATTGTTCATAGAAAATCATTGCTGACTTTGAAATGTGGTGGATATTGCGTTTGTGCTCTGTTGGAACCCAATTAATTTTTACCCCATCAGTATCATATAAGTCCCCATAGATTTCATCTTCTTCATCTTCTTCGATTTCAACATAGTCATCAATCTTACCAATATCGTGATATAGCGCAGCAAGGGCTAGAACCTCTTTATCACACCCAACAGTTGCGTTCATCAAACATCGGTTAATAACATCATACGTATGCTCTGCAAGCCCACCATTGCCGTAATGATGCTGTCCCTTGTATCCAGATCCACTTTGAATAAAGAACTGATCATTTGTAACAACATGTAAAACTAAATTTGAAAATTCAATTAAGTTTTTTGGTTTAATATTTAATAGTTGTATAAAGTCTGTTTTTTCTTTCATACGCGAATTAAACCATAATTATTTAATGATGTCAAGTGTTTTTGTTATTTATTTTAAATTAATTGTAAAGTAAGGTTATTTTGAGGTGCTGCATCAAACTCTACATCTACTTGATTTCCTATAGAATCTACGAAGCGGATGACTTCGAATTTTATTTTATTGTTTATTATTTTAGCCATATTTTTATTAAATTGAAATGAATTTTTGATGTTAAAATGGCGGAAAGTGAGGAGATTCGAACCCTCGGAGGCCATTGCTGACACTCGACTCTTTAGCAAAGAGCTGCCTTAAACCACTCAGCCAACTTTCCTTAATTTTATATTGTTGAATGGCGGATAACTGAGGGCACGATCCCCATCCCCATTGCTGAGAATCACCAGTTTTCAAGGCTGGGCCACCGTCCGTCACGGTAGTAAGCTATCCATAAAATGGTGCAAGCAGGTGGTTACGATCCACTCCCCCGAAGAGACTTGATTTACAGTCAAGTTGCTAGAGCCACTAGCTTTCTGCTTACATTATAAAATTAGTAGACATGATCGGACTCGAACCGACAGTGTGATCATTAATCCGTATCACATTTTAAGTGTGATGAGTTTCTTCCAGTTTCTCCACATGCCCATATTAAAATTGGTAGGGGCGACAGAAATCGAATCTGCACGGATATTTCACCACAGGAACCTAAACCCTGCGCGGCTGCCAATTACGCCACACCCCCATAAAATTTAATTCATAGAAAATCTACGAATCTCTATCTAATTCAATAGAAATTATCGAATTTTCCTTTTAATTCAATAGAACTTAACAAAGTATATGTCTTTATATACTTAATTATTTAAAACTTATTCAACTATCAAAAAACACAAAAAACCCCTCCGAACTCAATCTGGGGGGTTTTAAAAATATATAAATGTTTATCTATTTACACACAATTAAAACCACCTCTCAGATGAGAGATAATAGCTTGATAAACTGGATAATAGGATGTTCATTTTAATTATTTATAATTTATAATTTTCGGGTTACTTTTAATTTATGCCACTATTATAGCATAGAATTTCTACTTGTCAAGTGGTTTATTGAAATTCTACAAAATAAATATCTACATCGTAATCTTGGAACACTTGAGTAATGATACCCATAACAATACCCCAATCTGCCCCACCTAAAACTGAGCACATCCCTTTTGGAAAACCAATCTTAACGTTTTCGTAAATTATACCAAATTTAGAGTATTTCATATGGGCTAACATATTACGGAATGAATATAAAGCCCCTATCAATGAGTGATAGCATGTTGGGAACCCAAAAGAACTATTATTGTTCAATTCTTGTGCATATAGGTTAACGCCCATAAGTTCTGTGCCATTTCGCGTGAACGTGTCGTATGAAAAATTTCCCAATCGCTGTTCACCAATAGGTATATCAAATTCACAATCTGCATACCACATCTCAGGAATTTGTTTCTTAATTTGTGCAGCAATGCCAGCACCCATTGTATTTTCTGTATTACAGGATTGGCAGATGATATCGATATCGTCTGGAAACTTCAATAGATCACCTTTTATATTATGTATTTTCATATTTTTCTGTATATTTTTTGATTGCATCTTCAACGACTAAAATTTGACTTTTAAGAGATTCAAGCTTAATTGTTTCACAATTTAACAAATGGGCGTTTAATGCCTTTTCTGTTTTAAATAATTGTCTACTAGATGGTGATGGTAATCTAAATTGTTCCTCATTAAATTGGTCCTCTGTCATTTCTACCACACCGATCTGCCAAGTGCTATTTGTCCAATTAAATGTATTACTATATATTTTCATAATGGTTTGTTATATTTTTTAATAAATTCTCCCAATGGCTTATTCTCTTTCCAAGCTTCGTCAATACTTAAAATCCTATCGTCGGGAAATAATTCAATAATCTCTGGTATATCAAATGGGTTATGATCTTTATGAGAGAAACATTTATACTTATTGAAGTAATAATATGACGCATGATAACAATTTGCCTCTCTGATATATTCTGATATATTGATGTCAGTCAACCTATATTTATTAATTTTATCGACTGCCCGACTATCGCAGTCAATTTCTAATTCACATGTTTTCTTCCATGCCCATTTCCACTTTTTAGGGTGCAATACATGTTCTACAATATCCCAATGATTGGTTGCTAAATGTGGGTGATGCCACACTGAATCTTTTTCTAAGAATTGATCAAGATGTGATGCTTCATGAACCAACGATTGTAACCAATCTGGGGTATTTGTGCAGACTATCAATTCTGTGTCAAGAAACCACCCACCACATCCCTGATGGGATTTTTTGGGAAACATTTTAAATGCGATGGAATTGGCCACGCACGTAGAAACTACATCAGCGATGAAATTATTATTCCCCATGGTTTAAATAGTTAAATATCACTTCAGAAACTACATCATAGTTTAAATCTATACAATTCCAGTCTGATGGAATTTTAAGAGCGTTTCCACCATGTTTAATAAACGGATCAATATTATGATCACCATCATCAATTAATAATACATCAGATGATGCATATTTGTATTTATTCTTTTCAAAAAATGCATCATTCTCACCAGATGGGATACCAATTTTTTCTAATGCTTGTCGCTTTTGTGGGATACATAGTGGGCTTCTAGATGGCGCAGAGATGATTTTGACTTCATCCGCATACTTATGTAGGTCATCATACAAGTCTTTAGCCCATGGAAACGGTTTAATATCCAACCAAAATGTTGGGTTTTTATCAATAGCTTTCCACCATTGAAACCCGTTAAGCCCCCATAATGATTCAAGATTCCAACTATTAGCATTTATAATATCTTCAATAGTTACAGATTTACCTGTTTCTTTATTTAACTGGGTGATTACGGCATCACAAAATGAATGGGTAACACCATCCATATCAAGGTATATTGTTTTAAATTTTTTCATTTTGGAAATATACCACCCCCAAATGAAAATGTCAAGATTTAATTTCAAATCTTCGTCAACAGCAAAGTTGTGTAATTAGATACGCTTTTTATAGATTCCGAGTTTTTTAGGTTAAAATCTATAAAAAGTGTAACGGGGATTTATTCTTCTGTTTAGATGCTTTATATGTTTTTCTAACTCAAGGATTGTTTTGCAAAGTGTTTAAAACGGCAACGTCCTTATCAAGTGAATCGACCCTGTTCTGGAGTTTAATTCCTTGTTTTGCCGTAAATCGATCTAATTCAATATTATATAGTCTAGATTCAAATGAATCTACTGTTTTAGCCACATACTCATGTTTCACCTCATTAATCGCGATATTACTATATTGACTAAACCCTGCACCAACAATAATTATCAAGATCGTAAACACACTTATGAGAATCGGTGTAGTTATTTGCTTTGAGTCCTTATAATCACTTAAACGTGTATAGAGCTTATCCGCCTGTGCGTCAGAATGTGCTAATAACTTATCGAACTTATCATTCACATTATTCTCCATTTTATCAAATTTGGTATTCAAATTGATAACGGCGGTCTCTGTGTTTTGGATTCGTTGTTCTAAATGTTTCACCTCTGGGTGCTCTATTTCGCTCATAATATATTAAAAAAGGATATGGTTATTAATTTAACATATCCTTGTTTAATTATTTATTAAAAATAAACATTTTAATAAATAAAGATAACATGAAACTGGACTCCTTGGGGAATTTCAAAATCCCGTCTTCTGGGTTGCAACCAGACGCATGTAAGTCTCTCTGCTACAAGGAGTTAATGGAGCTACGTGTCAGATTTGAACTGACAATGGGGTTTCCCCTACGGCTTACAAAACCGTTGCTTTCAGCCATTCAGCCAACGCAGCATAATAAGAATGGTAGGGTATGGGAGAATCGAACTCCCGACTTTTGGATGAAAACCAAACGTCTTAACCACTTGACGAATACCCCTTAAAAATGGAGCGAGTGGAGGGAATCGAACCCTCATCCTGACTTTGGAAGAGTCTAATAATGGCCATTATACTACACTCGCTTAAAAATGGTGGGAACACGGGGAATCGAACCCCAACTTGGACTGTTTCAGAGTCCCGTGCAAACCAAATTACACCATATTCCCATAAAATTGCATCGCAGGAAGAAATCGAATCCTCTTTGACTCTTTTGGAGAGAGTTTGTTTACCTTAAACACTGCGATATATAATTGTTAAACTGTCAAAAAACGAAAAACCCCTCAGAACTTAATCTAAAGGGGTTTTGAAAATCTTGTTATGAACTAGCTTTTTAGCATTCACGTTCTGACAAGGTTACACCCCCACGATGCGTCTCACATCCTGTTTCAGTTCCCCATGTGCCTGTGTTACAATTAACGTCTTTTATGACATTACTAACTGGGATTATGGAGTTATTATCTGTAAATGTTTTGTTCATTTTAATTATTTATAATATTGTGGTTGATTTTCTAAAATTGGAGCGATTATTTGGAATTGAACCAAAAATTCTTATCCTACCTACTATGGACATTAACCTTGGAGTTGGTGCGTTTTGTCATTAAACTATCATCGCATTTATTAATTTAAGCCCCTATTATAGCATAGAACTCTAGGCCGTCAAGTCTTTTCTGCATTTAATCCAATAATTCTTCAATTGCTTCACGAATCTCCTTCAGATATGCTCTATCTCCGCCTTCAACTAAAGAATTTGCATTATATAACAATGCGGCGGCTTCTGTCAACATTTGATTCTTTCGATTGCCACTTTGTTCATTAATCACCTGTGGTTGATGAGATTGAGTCTTATTATTAACTTGAGGTGCTGATTGGTCGCCCCTTGAGAAGTAATCCATTGGATCACTTTTTGTTATCTGACCTTGAAGGCTACTTACATCAACTGGTTCAATATATTTACCCTGTGCAGATGACTCATACAAGCCCATCATGTCATCGTTGTCGTTTTGGTGGTTATTGTTCATGTAATTATTTATTAAAGTTCGGTTAATTGTTCAAGATATATAGATTCGTATGTAGTTTGGATATCATTCCTTAATCCTGCGGCATTCATTTTATCCGATGCTACTTTATCGTATTGAGCAATGAAAATATAATCATCTGAACCGTTAAATGCAAATTGAAATATGAAAATATTATTCATATCATTCGTGGAGTTATTCCAATCAACAATGGCTTGATTTAAATCTTCTATATCATACAAATATTCTGGAACGATAACCCCTCTTGTCTCAACAACTTGTGCTACATTATACCATTTATTTTTATGTTTAAAGTGTCCAGTTAAATCTAATGTAGATATAAGTTCGTCATAGCTGATGTTAATAGTTTTGATCGAATTTACAACTTCCATTCGTTTATTATATTCGTCAATTACTTCATCGCACTCATCCTCTACATCGCCCACATCAAATTCTTGGCCGAAGCGATCTATTGCGGCTTCTTTATTAAACTCACTATATACACCCTTAACATTATTCCAATCAGACCAATCAATTATCTCATCACTACCGTCCTTTACACCTTCCCATAAGCCGTCGTCACCTAATAACATATCTATTAAATCTTTATGGTTTATTGTGATTTGAATTTCACCAGCATTATCCTCATCATAAGCGTAAAGGTTATCATATTCTAATGTGAAACCATCTAAACCATCTTTTACTCCATCATTAACAGCATTATGTAATTGATCGGTATACCCTACATCCCAACCTGCGTTTTCAGCATCTCTAAACATGTAATTGTCAGGCATTTTTTCATTTATAAAATCAAAAATTTCATCGTCTTGAACATCTACTTCTCCGATTTCATATCCCTGTTCAATTTCAACAGCTTTGACTAATTTACTATATACCTTTGGATTCCATTCTTGAATTTTATTTATGTAAATTGATTTATCTTCATAGTTGGCCCATGATGCCTCATAACCCCCATCCGAAAGGCTTAAGAATTCTGATATTGTATTATCGTTGACATATTC
>Ga0306869_1000511_pt1 | contig 17802 bp, 27 predicted proteins | sample AntRauTorckE6833_FD_190421 | JGI IMG/M metagenome (GOLD analysis project Ga0306869, IMG submission 190421) | Saline lake microbial communities from Rauer Islands, Antarctica - Metagenome Torckler E6 #833 (v2) (version 2) | ecosystem: Environmental > Aquatic > Non-marine Saline and Alkaline >... | reverse complement strand
CCTACAGTAACTCCGGTGTATGTTCCTGAAGTGCTAAAGGAATCCCCAGAAAGGCTTAAGGTCACAGAGCCTGAAGATCCTCCTCCTGAAAGGCCGCTACCCGCGCTTACATTCGTAATGTCTCCGACATTTGTAGTATATCCCGCACCATTAGATAGCTGGGAGTTTGACGTGAGATTTCCCGCGTGCCAAACTTCGTTAGTTCCTACATAGTAGCTACCATTACTGGATAATCTAACATCCCGTGCAACTACTAAATCTCCATAAATCTTAGTTGAGCCTAAATCAGCCATTAGTAAGTTTCTATTAAATTACCTCTAAGATAGAGGTTGTTTTGTGATTGCTTCATTTTTGTGTCTCCTGGCCCAGTCATACTATATAATATACTAATTTCTTCAGAAGATAAAGCCCGATTATAAATTCTTACTTCGTCTAATAACCCTGCGGCATCCTTACCAGTATATCCTGACCCGATAACTAGAGGAACTATAAGAGAACCTCCATTGTAAGAAGTGGTATCAGACACATCTAAAGATCCATTAAGGTATCAATACCTTGTTGACCCCTTCCTAACTGCTACACAGTGATATCACTGGCCGTTTGTTAGGGTCGAGGAGTCTAGAGAGTCATAGTTAGAATCATCCCCATTATAAAATCTTAGATCTCCTGCAGTCTCATGATTTATACAAAAAGATCCGGCAAAAGCTGTTTGAATAACTACCCTTCTTGCCCCGTCTGCTGAGGGCTTAAACCAAAAAGATAGAGTCATATCACCCTTTACATTAAAACCACTGTCTGCTGGAACAGTAGCATATCCTGAGGCTCTTGCTGTTTGTTTTATGCCTGAAGTATATACTATATTAGATGAGGTAGCATCATATCCCCCTGAATAGTCCTTAGCGTCACCATCTAAAGGGTAATAGGCTACGAGTCCAGCAGTAGGTCCTAATTCACTTATAGTGCCTAAATCTGTTGCTCGGTCACCAACGCCCATCGACAGATTTGAAGTCCCTCCTTTAGCTCTTATACGCTCTATATTTCTAGAGTCATGACCCGCTAATAGTTCAGCTATAGAAGGCTCGGTTCCATCCACGACATCCATTCTAGGGTAAACTGTGTGGTGAACCATTCCTGAAACATCCCCCCTGTACAAAGAAAGGGTTCGGGACCTAAGAGTCGTCGTTGTTGATTCAAAAACATAATCGTCCGTAGGAGTAAACTGACTACCATCTAATCTGTATACTCGTGAGTCCGGGTGATCGCTTCCCGCGCCACTACCGGCTGGCCAGACGTGTCCAACAACAAGCAATCATTCACCCTCTGTAAAACTACCATGGTTCCACCAACTGAAGTAAGGATTTGTATTTACTGAGCCGTTATCACGATTTAAAACATCGCCTCCGCCGCCACCATTACATCCTGCATAATACCTTCCGTAAGTTGCCCCATTATTTGTTACTCTATTCTCCCACCATGATAATCTATACATTTTAGTATTATCAATAGGAACATAAGAATGATATATACCGCCCTGGGAAGGATAGGTGGCATCTGATGGAACTTGTGTAGAAGATTTTCACACTACGGTCTCCTTACCAAAAGGGTCTCTAGAAATAATCCTACTATTACCATTTGAATAATCACCAAAGTCTCCAACTGAGCCTGTTTGTCCGTCCTCTCAAATGGTATAGTCAAGTATTAGAGGTGAATGTTTTGTTTCGTTTACACCGAGTGCGTGAAAACTTCCCTCATCATCTAAACTAGCTCTTGTTTTAGCAAGTTCTTTTATGTCACTATCAGATAAGGCTGTCCCATAAATCCTGAAGTCATCTATCTTTCCGTCAAAACTAGGTGCATACGTATATGAGGTGCTTCCAGTTGCTCGCCCTATACTACTAAAACTAAAATATTCTCCTCCCGGATTTATCCCACTATCCATACTACCTGTGTGAAAAAGAGTACCGTTTTGATATCACCTCACTGGTCTATTAGTTTCCTCATTGGCAAATACTATCGCAAAATGTGCTCATTGCCCCCTAACATCGTCAGGAAAACTCCCTGACCCGAAGCTGTATCCGTTTTCGGTAGCCGCCTCTGTTCTAAAATTTTTACCAGAGGAGTATATTTCAATATGTCTTATAGTACTACCTCCTCATAACAAACTCATTCGATCCGCGGCACCTGTATCAACATTTATTCAAAAACTATACGTGCACCCCTCTGAATAATTATTTGTATTTGTTAAGGACTCATCCACTTTAATGTTACTGCCTTGAACAGTTCCGTCTATTGTTCCGGTACCATCCAAATGATAGCAACCCTGTCCCAGTTTACTATCGATTACCCATTGAGGAGTATAATCAAGTTCTAGGTCTGTATGATTATCCTGCGAGGAGCAATCCATCACCGTCCCGGTTCTCGTTCCAGTTGTAAAAGGGGTTGCGTAAGGCTTGGCCTCCATTTGAGGTGCACATAGCCATAGCCTGGTATAGCCACCATCATATAAGTTGAAGTACTGGAAACTTAAACTATCACTATCTGTCGGATTTGCTGTTGTAAAAGAATCTCATACTATACGCTTTCACCCTTCCGAAGAATTAACGGTTTGTAACTCACTGCTATATCTGTCTGTTTCGTCGTTATCTGCTGTGTAAAACTCTATGCTTACATCACTGGCCTGGTTTGTTTTTGCTCATACTGACACAGTATATGTAGTGTTATCTGCTTGCGGGGCATAATCTCCATAAGAGAATCAATATCCCTCTCCCCCAGTGTCATCGTTTTCAAAGCTGACTACGGGTGAATCTACCCCAGTAGGTGGTGAAATGTCATTCCATAAAATATTTTGTGTATAGTTTTTTGACCAACCCGTATCTAAGTCTGTGTTTGTTACAACATTTTCGGTTGGCTCTTGAAAGTCATCAAATTTATAGTGTAAGAACTTAGCACGGGATAATTCTCTAACCTGTTTTAAAGAGATTGGGTGGTCATATATACGTAAGTCATCTATATCATAATCTGTTGATAGTAGAGAAATTCCAGAACCAGTTATAACGGGTGCAGAGTTTTCGGTAGTAGAGTTTTCCTGACTACCGTCTAAATAGGAAGTTATAATTGTTTGAGAATCTGTAGCTCTACAGGTAAGTACAACGTGATGTCATTTATTTAGTGTAAGCTCTGAACCAGTATCTGCGACCAAGTTTGAAACTGTTTCTGTCTCTTGTCTAAGAGTTAACCGATTAGAGGTGCTATGAAATCAAAAACCTGGAGATCTGTTTGATCCTCTTTGTAAAAATTTTCTATAACTCCCAGTATGATCTGATTTTAACTTAACTCAAAAAGAAAAAGAGTAATTATAACCTATACTATCCGGAAAAGTAATGCTTCCAGAATCCATTTGAGCAGCTTGGGATATTTTTCCATTGGTCCAAGACACTCCGGAAGGGGATCCGTCATTCTCATAACCACTACTATCGTTAGCATTGCCGTCTAGTTTATAATGTGCTACTAAAGCCATAATTAAACAAAATTAAAGTTTAGCGTTTTGGAAGCGGGGTCATATTCTAGCTCGACCTTAGACTCTACTATTAGTTTGGAGTCTAACCTAACGTCCCCTACGAATCTTCCTGTACCGTTTACGTCAAATTTATAATCGGGTGATATTGTATCGATCCCTGTATTACCGGTTTCACCATTTATGAAAAATCTTGTGTACCCATTCGTGTTGCCTGAGTTATCTAGATGGATTCCAAAATTAATTTCGTTAGAGGCCCCCGTTGTCGTGGCAAAGACCTGCGCATCACCTGTGTGACTTCTAAAAAATATAGAAGCATAAGAACCCGCAGTAGCATTATCATTCTCAATTTTAATTCCACCTGGATTTGCACTTACTCCAAAGGCATATCCTGCTGAGTTGTTTACATCTGTTTGAAAATACCCCAAGCTACCATCATTTGGTGCTCCTACTCCAATTTTGTCAAATACGGGAGTGTCGTTCGCAGAATAATATCTACCATCTGTGTATGTTAGGTCAAGAGAAAATTCGTTACTTGCTAAAGACAGTCCTGTTCCTGCTGTGTAAGTGCCTCCTGTACTAATAGTTCAACTTCTATTCTGAGATAAATCATAGGCCGTACCATTGATTGTTAAAGTCCTCGATGTAGGCACTTTAGCATTTAAAGCATTTTGTAAGTCTGTTTGATCTGATAGGGTGCCGCCAATTTGTCCCCATTCTGAAGCTACACCACCGTCTATTGAGTCCGGATTTATAAGGCCGTTACTTTGTATTATATCAACACCGGAATTACTTAAATGTACAAGTGTGCTTCCGGCATCCATCGAAATCCCTTGTGCGGATATTCCCTGACCGCTAATTATAAAATCTGTGGCGGTCACAGTACCCTGTACAATCATATTAGAAGTAAAGGTTTTTGCTCCCCCAATAGTTTGTGTTCCCGCGGTCCTTACAACAGATCCATCAACTTGAAGACCTGTAGATGTTTGTGAAAGACCTAACCCAGCGCTGACACTAAACGTTGTTCCAGATAAGCCTATTCCACTGCCTGCGCTGTATGTGGTATTTATATCAGAAAAATTGGCAGTTACCGTGCTACTATCATTCAATGTGAGTGTCAAGGTTTTAGTCGACGTTCCCGAGAACGAGGCTGAAGAAACCCCTTTTGGGTCCGTCTCTGTATACGATTGTAAATACCTGTTATCAAAGCCCGTTTCAGTTGCTCACGCCGACTCTGAGTTAGGTTTTTGTTCTATATCTGCTCAATTTATTGAAACTACCCCACTACCTCCGGAAGAGCCGGTATCGCCTAACGTCACCACTCTATAAGGTGCTACAAGAGAGTATACACCATTACTATTAATAATAGTTTGGATTTGGTATTGCACCACAGTAAATTCATAGATATATATCTCTACTATAGTACTCGCGCTCGTTCTTGAGGCAACTACCTTTACTCTAACATCATCAAAACCCTGTAGTGGTTGAGTTATTCCAATTGTATCGCTGAAAGTAGAGCCTGAAGGCGATGTTATCGTAAAATCTGCAATTTTTTTAATATCATCGTAGGTAGATCCACCGTCCGTACTTCCCTCTAGAAACACCTCCGTACTGACGTCGGTCGTCACTGACCCTCCCGGACCGCCATTAAAAAACTCGATAGAAAATTCTATCTCGGTTCTTTTAGTATATCCAAGAGTGTTCACACCATCAGAGGTTGGTAGAGATATAGAGCCTGTTTCTTCTGATGTTTCGTCTAAAACAACTATTGGGGTTCCATATCTGTTGGGGTCAAGAAAATCAAATGCTTTTGTGGGAACCAAATCAGTGAAGACAGCATCCGGGCCAATGCTAACGGCAGTAGGGTCTCCCATATTCAAGGTCCCTGATATTACTCCACCTGTAGCTGTTATATTTCCTGTGAGGCTTAAGTCTGTCCCGTCTCATTTAAACGCACCATTGGCACCCTTCATGGATAATTTAGCAATACCGCTATCTAATCCTAAAAATATACCGTCTTGGTCATAACCTTGAGATAGGGCGGCCTGACCCATCGCAATATAAGGATTAGTGTTCTCACCAAATATAGTGATATTAGCTGCGTCCCCTTCTGCATTGGTACCTACATTTATTGCGCTTTTTACAAAGCTTTTATCCACTAATAAGAGTCCCGTAGATATAGCATTAAAATCTGAAAAGGCTTCTCAATCTGATCCCGGCGGTGCAGTGGTTGCGGACACTAGTTTTTGGTGGGTTCCTATAAAGGCGTAATAAACATCGGAGTGGGAAACTACGTCCTGAGCTATATCATTATTAAGTTCCCTAGAAGAGGAGAGATCGGAATATTCCCCGACGTAAAGAATACCTGGCCCAGGCTGTCCGGGCTGACCGTCATCCCCAGGATCTCCCCTCTCCCCTTGTTTACTCTTACTGTAACTCAGGGTTTTGTTAAAAGTTGTACTAGTACCATTATAATAAGCTGTGATAGTAACAGTAACAGATGCTGTGTCTCCACTCATTGCAGTGAATGTATCAAGCTCTCCGGTACTATGATTTATGTTGCAGCTTATCCCTGTTTGTGTTTTATTTGTTATGCGGTAAGTACCATCTGTGCCGCTTCCAGCAGAGTCATAAGTAAATTGTTGAGTACCTCTATAAAGTAAGAACCCTGTATTAGCTCCCGAGTAATCTCCAGACTGTATAGTCCCTGATGAGTTTGCTGGAAAGGTGTGATTTTCGTTCTCAACCAATAAGGTCCAAGCATTCGTACCTTCTTTAACTCTTGCAATAGTCACTTCATCAAAAAGCTCTCCAGACTCATAATCAGAAGACGTGTCTGCATCTATATAACCACGAATTCTAACAAGAGTGTTAGTATCCATATCAGATGCTGTAAGCTTAATTACATCTATTTCTGTAGAGTTTTGGGTTATGGGGGTATTGGAAATGTCTCTAAGAGTTACTCCAACCCCCTCTAAAACCTCTCATTTTGGGCTTTGCGAGATGTTTTGTTTTAGTCCTGTTAAAACTATTTCTGACGGTTCAGAAATGTCGTCGTCTTGATCGCTTTTAAATATCTGGCCTCTAGAAGAAATAGTTAATACCCTGGCGTCTACGCCTGAAGGTGCTTTATAAACAGTCTCGCCAACACCTACATTATAGGTAGTTCCGTCTTCAACGTAAGTAGCGTCTCATTGGGCTGTATAGAGATCAGAGGAGTTAAAGTATGAAGAGCTTGTAATAGTTACTACTCCCGTAGAAGCGTTTACTGATACGCCCGATGGAGCTGCAGGCGAGGAGGTAAAAGTAAAATCCGTGTCGTTTTCTACATCTATAATGTTCCCGGCGATGGCGAAGTTTGGAGTAAGTGTGATACTGGACGGGTTATACTCGTCTAGTTCTTCATTATAGGTAACAACAAAAGAAGAGGCGTTTACCCAAGCCGTAAATCCAAACCCGTCTTCAATATCGGCGATTGTTATATGGTCATACTCGTTTTGACCATCGTAAGCAAAAATAGTTATAGTAGAGGTAAAGAAGTCAGAGTCAATAGTCAGGTTATACCCGTCTGTCGAAACTACCCCGGTGTCAGTGTCCTCTATTAAATTGTAAACCCCGCCAGAGGATTTTGTATAAAATTTAATATCTCCAGTAGAGAGTATCTCCTGTATACCATTTTCTGCCAGACCTACAATTTCAAAAGAAAGCTCCCCTATGCTATTTCTTATGACTGTTCCGTCTATAGGTCGTATATAATATTGTTCCAGAACTTTATTGGCGGCAACTATTATGTCTTGCCAATCTTCTTCGGTATAGTTCCCCCCAAAAAAACGGAGTTGGTAATTCCCCGAGTTTAGATTCTCAAAATAAAATTCTCCAGACTCATCAGTTACATCTACATCTACCCGGATATTGCTATTGTTGTAAACAACAACTTCTATACCTTGATAGGGTCGATCTTTAGGGAGTCTTCCTCTATAAGATGGCATTTATTAACTTAACTTTATGATAGATTATTTACAACTTTAGGACGCCCAGTAACGATGATTTCTCCCTTTATACTACAATCATTATTAGGGTCTGAGGAATCCGGATCTCATGCATCAATGACAAGTTTTCTAGTTCCGTCCGAAAGTATACTTATTGGCAAGTCTGTAGCCTGTATAATTGTTTCTTCTTGGAAAGAGGGAACTTCTAACATAACTGCACTACTCTCTACTCCTTTTTGGTATACCCTAATTATACCCGGGTCTACTTGTGTGGCCCCCGTTACTGCATGGGGTATAAACTCAAGCTTTGTCACAATATAGTCTGCATCTATAGCAGACTCAAATATTTTCCTATCTTGTTTAGATACCCCTGTTCTTAAGATCGTGGTAGTCGTTAGGCCAGTTATATCATCAATAGTAACTTTATGTGTCCCTGTATTAGTATAATCTCATGCCCTTGATATATGATAATCAGAGCCTACAACTGGGTCTCCGCCTCCGTCTAGAGCCGTTACTGTTCTTCCTCTAAGGAAATCTTGTCCAACATACATCTGAGTACCTGTCTGATCTTTATAAATAATATCTGCGCTGGTTCCAGTTATAGTAGAGATTTCAATGTCTATTACTTCAATATCTACTTCGGTATTCGCCAAAACGTTATCTGTGGGATAAATTCCTCCTCCCCCAGAAGTGACTTCCTTTATAATAGGATCGCTAACCGGGTAACCGTTCTGTAAAGCTCTTACCGCTACGGAAAATTTAGTAGGTTTACCAGAAGAGATATGAAGTGTCCTAGTTTGAATGACTTGTCTCTCTATTTGATCTGTATCTAAATTATCGAAGCTAGTAGAATTCAAATCTACTTGTGATGAATAAAGTATTTCGAAAGAGTGGGCTGAGTTAGGGAGATCTCCCGCATCTCTCCACCCTGATATTTGTACACTAAACCCCTGTGCGTCTGCCGATGCTGTAAAAGCTCCAAGGGTGGAAATAGGTGGTAAAGCATTTTCAAATAAGGAGTCGTAGTTAACGACAGCTTGCCCACCAGATGAGTGATCAGGATCATAAGATCCAGCCTGCATCGTTTTAATAGCACTAAGGCTTCCTAAATTAAGGGCTTGTATAGAAACGGTATAACTCTCATCTAGAGTTAATTTCATTGTAAAGCTCGGATTTAACCTAAAAGCTTTATTTAATCTTTGTACAAAGCTATAGCCCTCATTAGAGTCTACTTGTAATAAATACTCATTTACGTTGTCATCTATTATCCTGGCAGATGTTGATGGTGTAGTATCATCCTCTGATGAAGGATCTCCCTCTACTGTAAGTTCTACTTTATCTGCTGTACTCCCTGTCCCTACCGCTGTGATTTTATAGGAATTTGTAGTCTCGGTAAAATATAAATTTTTGCCAACTACATCACCAGAATTAAAAGTAAAGGTTTCATTATCATAACTTAGCTCTGAAACTTCAACGGTTGTAGAGGTTATAGTGTCTACAGCTAGCGCGTCATAATTTCATTTAAATGACACTAAACTATTCTTTTCCTCATGATTTGGACTAGGGGTAATATCATATATTCTTAAATTTGATGGTGTTGTTAAAGACCCATCTCCCGTAACCGCCGGCTTTCCATCTATGTAAAAAACAGATGCTGTAGTACCTTGTAAATTAGTACTCTGCTCATTCCCAGATGTAAATGTTAAGGTATCTAAATTTAGTGTGGCTGTCGTAATCTCTGAATCAGAAACTCCGCTAACCGGTAATAAGGTTCTAAAACCTACATCACCATTAAAATCTACTTTCCCTGAAACCCCATTATTTCCTGAGTTATCTCTGTCTTTAAAGAAAAATGCACCTTCATCAAATATACTGGTCGACAATAATAACCTGGTATCCTTTCTCAAGTCAGCTACCCGATAATCCCCTGACGTAGTAGTGTCATAAGATGATAGTCCCGCTGCAGAGGCATCAAAAGTTCCGGTAGAGTCCCATACAGCAGCCACTATAATTTGATCTGTAGATAGCGAACTCTTAACTGCTGCTAGATCTGTTGTAATCTCTTGTAAACTTACTGATACAGAGTCTGAGAAAACGGTCTTTCTGTTCAGGGACTCCGACCCGAGCTTGTCAAATACAAAAGCATTTACAGCTTTAACTGGGTCACTCCCTGCCTCTGCATAAGTAAGCTTGACGGCGTACCCTTTATTTGCATTAGAGGTTACTAGGTTGTCTGTGGTCAAAGAACTTGTAATGTTTATATAGTTGCCTGCCGTTGTTAAGGCCTTACCCGAAGCTACACTTACTGTAGCATTTGAAGATATGAGCGTAGTTTCAAACTCTGGACCCACTAGACCATTTGATATAGCAACATTTAGCCCCATAGATCCAAAGATCTCAGAAACTCTCTTCTTTAGGTTTGAAAAAGCTTTTGTTTGTACGCTATCTACTAAGTTCTCGAAATTTATTTGTGACCCATTGGGTGCTTTTATTCTATCCATAATGCTTAAATATATTTATTTGGTTTACAGAAATCCAATTTAGTTTGTTGTTTCTTTTAAAAGAATTCCTGCAGGGATTGCTATTTTTTTGAATGTTTCAATTATCTCTGTGTCGGGGGAAAAGTTTACTGCGTTATTTAGATTAACAGTTAATCTAGGTTCTTCTTCACTAGTTACTAATCCATTTATCTTAGTTGAGTCGGTATAATAGTCATCTACCGTAATACCCTCACACAACAGATCAAATCTTTTTACTGAATTACCGTTAGAAAACACGTGTGTATTGCCTGAGCCTATGTCATACTCATAAACACTCTCCCCACTTACTGTTAGAAATTCATTAGTAACGTCAGTTACAGTACCATCTTCATAAGCGAACGGGTAGTCCTGTGCAAATCCGTACAGTTTTTTGATATTGGACAATGTGGGAGCCTTTCTTAAGTGGTAAGAATATCCTCATGTTCAAAATCTTAAATGTTCAGCATACTTTATTCTTTTATCTTTATAGCTTAGCCCCGAAAATCCTTTAAGGTGTGGCTGATATTTTAAGTTTTCTAATAAGGTTATGGGGTTACTCTTTCCAAATATTTTAAAATAAAACTGATTTAAAATAGGGGACAGGGTTATGATTGTTTTTGCAGAGTAATCATTGTACTTAATATTTCTACCTAAATCAGTTTTTAGAGTAACTTGTGAGGCATCTAACTTTAAGTAGGAAAGATCTTGGACACTGTACTCAGTTCCCTCAGTTAGAGTAGTTTCTGAAGACTCTTCTACAAGTTCCGGTACCGACATATGGATATAATCTCCCGGAAGCTTATACAAGTAGTAAGTCTCTGCGGTAGGAGCTGACTTTGGGCCTTCACTGCCATTGCTAAAGGATAAAGAATCGTCACTAAAACTTGTTGAGGCAGTGTTACCTAGTAACTTATGATTTTTTATAGACCTTCCGTACACATTGTAAGAGTCTGCACCTGTTACAGCGTCTCAGCTCACAGATATTGCAGAAGTATCCGGGGACTCGGCCTCAGTCACATAAACCTCTTCAGAAGCTATACTCTCCCCCTTAGAATTCAATGCACTGATTCTATAAGAATATACACCGGTACCTACGTCTCCTTTCGTAACCGATACATTTTCAGGGCTCTCTAAGAATACCTTAGTTACATTAGTGAGGTCCCGCCCGTCTGTATTTAAGTCGTGAGTAATTATCTTAAATTTCTGGTACAGTAGTTCATGTGCCCCCTTCATGAACTTAAAATACTGGATAAGATCACTCTGATAAAGAGAATAATAGGCGCCCTCAGTAGTTTTACTTTGAGCTTCCCAATAATTCTCAAACTTTCTTTTAGCTAACTCAGGTAGCGATTCAAAAAAAGTCCCTAAGAGTTTTCAAACTATATCGGGGTTTGTATCCGTATTAGATAGATTAAACACGTGTTACTCCTATTAATGTTTCTGTATCTGCATAGAACCTGGAAACATCACCAGTGGGCAATGTGTAGGTGTCAGAGTCTAGCGTGTAAGTTGTGTTAGACCCGTCTGACTTATATTGTTTTACTTTTATTGCGATGTTCGTAGATACATTAGTTGCTCCTGCTGTATACAGGGTATTAATTAAGTCACTTTTTTGCAGCTCTCCATCCTCAATAGAGTTGATGTAATTCACTAATCTCCGCTTAGCGATGGCTAGGTCTAAACTCCCTGAATACTCTAAAGAAGTTATACTAACTACAGCTGGTGGCATTGCCTTCTCTTTTATAGATACTGCAGGATATCTATTTTCTGGGGAGTTTAAGTATGTGTTAATACCCGGCCCTGAATCTCATGCTCTATAAATGACTGTTATAGATGTACCATCTGCTTCATCTGAAAAAGCTACTTTATACTCGTTGTCAGGACCAAAGGTTTCTCCCGGTTTATTATTAAAGATACTATACTCCGCGGTTGGATAAGCTATTTGGGAATTAGTTTCCCTAACTTCTAATATATCCTGTATATAGCCATCAGTCACTAAAATCTCTCCATTACTTATAGTATAAGTTGCGGATTTTTCCAGCATGTCTGTCGGTGCATGGCAATAAACATCTATTGAATTCCCTAAATGATACTTACCTGCATTCGGATTAGATAGTTGTATGTAATAACTTTGTAGAGTATGATCTGTGTTATCTGAAAAAGTTGTTCCAAAATTGGCTGCAGAGGCTGCAACATAGATATAGTTACTGGCATCCATATAAGTATTTAGGGCACTAAGGGTGTCACTTATCTTTAAATTTTCAGGCGACTCTGCTATTGTTTTAGTGTGTGTCCCTAATAGTTCCCATTGAGATGCGGTGTCATTTCAAATAACTGCCTGTGTCCTACTGTTACCTGTATCATTGTCTGACGCGTACTGTTCTGGATCATATCCTACACCGTAATAATCTACACCAAAAGATGCACTCGCACTACTTCATTTAGAAGTGTCTATCTTAAACTTGAACATGTGCATAGGAAATATCTCTGCAATAGTTTTTACGTAAGTTCTTTTTACAGTTCACTCATAACCTTTTGTTTGTCCTACGGCTATCCCAAAGTTACCCCGGGTTGAATCTAAACTATCTACATTTGAATTACCTGTATTTAAAGTCTCTCCCGCAGCCGGTACATAGTTTGGGAACGTGGCACCTTTGTTTAATATAAGATCATAAGTTTCTTGGGTACCTGGTCGCATTCAGACCTTTGTACCTAAATTTTCTTTTATTTCGATCTTGAAATCATAATCTGTGTCCTTCTCTATCCAATATTTGGCTCTTTGTAAGTATTGGTTTATACCATTAGTAGCGTCAAAAATATTATTTGCGCCAATTATTACTTCCTCATCCAGCGCATTGTTATCCACTAAGTATGTGTTATATAACCAATAAGCTTTGTTTGCCTCATCAGATATATTCCCAACTAGATTTTCTTCTACTGGATCGGTTCCATTAAAAAAGCTTTTAAATTTTTCAATGTCCGCTTCTTTTTGGGCCGTATCAGAGCCGTAATCATCGGCATCTAAACGTAGTAAAAATGAGGGCTGTTTTCTTCAAGCGAGCCCGTATCCATCATGAGCCATAAATATAGTGTTATTTCTTAACACTGTGATGTAGCACATTTCACCCATCTCAGAAGAATCCGTTGTTTGTATAGTCGTTTCAACGGAAACGCCGGTATGTTTATTTATAGGTTTGTGTAGTATTGGAGCTAGATTAGCTATTTGCTCCTCGCCTAATATACTTCTGAGAGTAATTACTGCACCGTCTAAAGAAAACTCCTGGTCAACTATTTCTCTTGAGTTTGCATCCTCTAACGTTTTTAACACACTGCTTAACTCATCGAAGGTAACATTGATTTGTTGTTCAGAGTCCTGCCCTGTGGGAGTTCTCCCCAAAACAACCGAACTTCCAGATAATCTTATCTCGTCTGGCCAGATCAAGAGGTTATCAGTCCTGGATCCATCATTTTTTAAAAACCCATTAAATCTTTCTTGGTTCCAGTTCTCTATGGTAATAAGTTGATACTGATCTTTCTCAGCTTTTAAGGCATCATTAAGCTTTCTAAGGCCTTTATATTGCTCATTGTTAAATTCCGTTTCTCATGCATTTATAGATGGAAAAACAATGTTAGGGTTTTCACCACTAACAACGCTTTGAGAGAAATTGTCTACAAAGGCCTGATGCCCCTTTGAATATACTTCTGTAGCTTGTCCGCTGACTACATATTCAAAGTTCTCTACGGTATTAGGAGTTAAAGAGTTATAAGAAAGAAGATCTCTGACCATCAAGGCATCTCCTGACCCAATTACTTTTACAGTCTCTATCGCTGAATCTTGGGCTTTTACGTTGGATTCAATGACTGACTCGCTAGCTAAAGTAGAGGTTTTTACTGAATTTAAAATTCTAGTATAATATTGAGAATTTGTCTCTCGAGCTGTTCCCCCACTAATGCTTGAAGATACCTCTATTCGTTGAGGGCTTGGAGATACCCCGTTTTTAGATTTTAAAATTGTTTTAGAGCTTAAAGCACCATCGGCGGTTTTACGAACACTTCTTATACTTATCTCAGCAGTTGAGTAGTAACCGTCCACATCATAAGTTTGGCTCATCGCAAATTTAGTCCCGGTATACTTATTTATAGTCTCATATTCGTACCCGGTATCCTCGAAATAAAAAGTAGTATTAACAGGAAGATTTAAAGACACTGGTTCACTAAAATACAATTTTATTTTACCCGTATGGTAGTCACCCTCAGTTCTAGTCACCAGAAAGTTAGCACCTATTGCATCCAATTCCTCTTCTGTAAGCTTTGTGGGATCTTTTATAGTTAAATTATTAACAATCCGATTATGTTCAGATTGGTAATTTGAAAAAAGAGTTGAAACCGGACTTATAAAAAGATCTCTAAAATTAGAACCTTCTCCAAGGTCTATTTCTGGATCCAGCTCTGCTATTTGTTTAATTAATAAGTTTGTTAAGTCTACCATTTTATGTTACCGAAAATTTGTTTGTTACACCGTCTTCTGTTATGACCTCTATCTGAACTATTCAAGCCCCGTAAGCTACGTCCAAGTCTACTTCAATTAAGTTTAGGGCCCTTAGTCTTTCTTGTTTCCTCAGAGATCTATCTAGAATTTGTTTTTGTTTTATCTTTTCTTCTATGTTTTTTAGCAGTACAGGAAAAGCTTCTTTAACTTGTTGTTCTTGGCTAAAATCTATAGCTCTAAACAAGTTATAAAAATTTTCTCCGAATTCAGGGCTAAACTGGTTGCTGCCCTTTGCAGTTAAAATTCTTTTGACTATATCTTGTACTAATTTGTCCCTCCCAGAAAGCGTACCATTTTTTGGGCTTCAATTAAATGTAAACTCTTTTGTTGAAGAATCAAGGTCTATTAGTCTAATATCTTTTTTCATTAACTAGGTCCTAAGTTTAGCATGGCTCCAATTATCTCTTTTTTGTTTTTAAGTCTGTTTATTGACTGCTCGCTTTTTCTTGTAAATTTCTTAGCCTTTTCAGGATCTAAACCTATTACTTCGGCAAGCCTTACAGAGTCCTCAGAAACCTCCTGAGACTCTTTTGATTTACAAGCTAAAAATTCTGTAATATCATCAGAAAGAGCTAATCCGGCTTGTATCCCATTTAACAGTTTGCTGAGATCTCCTCTTAAAAGCTGATCCGCTAAATCACCTGAAAGTGGAGAGAATCCTAAAGAGTTTATAAATGCTTCCCAAGCAGGTTTTATAACTGAATTAAAAAGAGGGTTGGTATCAACGCTTCTTATAAAAGCTTCACACTTTAATCTCTCTTGCTCGTCTCGATCTCTCTGCGTCTTTAATAAAAGTCTTATACTTTGTAAAGCTGCGATGGTTCTTCTTCTTACGTCAGGACTAACAACTAAAAATGGGGTTGCTCCTAAAACTTGTAATTTACTTTCTGAAATTTCTGCGATCAAATCACTTTCACGGGGAACCTCTTCAAATTCTCCTGGGCTAGTTTCTTTAACCGTTCTATTTAATATATAAGTTCTTAGCTCCTCATACAAGTCTAAAGACCTGTCAAATTTATTTCCTATCTGCTCTGCTGTGGCAGTTGTACCACTACCAAACAGAATTGGACTTTCCCCTGAGGAATTTGCCAGGGTTTTAGCTATATTTAATTTAACTATCCATTCAATTTTACTCTCTCCTAAGTCTGCTTTTCCACTTACTCCAGAAAACTCCCCTCTCCTACTTAATACATCCTCCATACCACTGTCTACGTCTTTTAGTTTAGATACTGCTGGTCCTAAAAATGTCCTTAATATCCCAGTTTCATATCCGACTGTTTCTATCCATTGGTCCATTAGGAGTACGGAAGTTTCTTGTACTTTTACTATCCTACTTTCCGTAGCGTGGTTAATATCTTTTGAAGAGTACTTTGCGACAGTTTGTGCGTCCTCGAGTTCTAGATAATCAAAGACCGAATCTATAGAGCTTTTAATGTTGTCTGTAATACTGGCCATCTTTCCACCCTTTAACCTAGATAAGTTAGATTGTATTACTTTTGAGTCTTTTAAAATAACACTTTGTATAGGAAGGTGCCTACCTATACTATGTATGTATTTTTTAGTAAACCTGGAAGTTGAGTATTTTATAAAAAAGTCATTCACTCCGGGCGTGCCAATAAAGGCTAAAAGATATTCTTTTATTTTTCGCTTCCCTTCATCTGTTACCCCTCCCGTATCATTGATATACTTGTCTTTTAATATACTTACAGAGTTCTTGAAGTATTCTACTATTCCTAATGGGTGCGGGATTTGAGCAGAATCGGTTACCTTGTTTGTTGGTATTAAAGGTAAACCGTATCGTCGATTGAGTCTATTTAGCTCCTTTTGGAAATCAGGACTTAAGAGCTGGTCACCTGCTAATTTTCTAAGCGCCTCATCTATTTCGTAAACGGCGCTGTCTAGGGAGTTTTGGTTTATACTGCCTGATCCTGTTCGGTATCAAGCTGCATTCTCTATTTTTGAATATTCAGCACCTAACAATCTTAATGCTGCTTTAACGTTTTGATGTGCACTTGTTACATCATTTAGAAGAACGTCCTGACTATTTGAATCTACCTCTTGTAGAGACTGCAACATGTCTAAAAGTTCCTCGATGTCAAATAATAGGTTATTTGCTAATTTTTCCCTTCTCTCCAAAACCTCTTTGAGTGCTTTAGCAGCTAAATACTTTAACATAATTTGAAACCCGGCAACCATATTTAAGGCCAAGCCTACGGAAGCAAGCAAACCACCTACAATATTACCTACAACAGCGGATAGCAAAAAGGAGGATAAGTTAGTTGCTAGGGCAGCAGTAAGCTGTCCCATTAAAGCAAATAGAGTAACTATAAAAGGCCCAAAGCTTTGATTAGCTAGATCTTTTATGGTATCTTCAATCTCTTCTTCAAATTCGTCTAGTATTTTCTTGACCGCTTCCGATAAGCTTTGTGGCTCGCAAGGGTCTGCGTTAAGAAGGTTTAATAAATTAGCCATTTATTATAATAAGTCCTTTATCTCTTTGGATAGAGCTACCTTTCTTTTACGTAGTTCTGTCTCTGTTAGGTTTAACTTTTGTTTGATTTCTTTTGCTGTTATTTTGGGCGTTCCCCCCATTCCAAAGGTATATTCTAATATCTTTTTATCTACGGGACTTGCATCAAAGTATGCAAACTGCAGAGCTTCTTTTAGCTTCGGGTCTGTTGTGTCAGGCTGTATATAAAAAGAAAAGCCACCTTCATCAGGGTCAGTAGACGGTATTTCCATGTGAAGATCTTTTCTCTGTTCACTTTGTATCCTCTCTACTTCTGCCTGGGAGATATGCATGGCGTCAGCCAATTCTTCTACAGTGGGTTCTCGACCTTTCCCTGTCTCTAAGTTAGCAAAAATTGTTTTATACTTTCCTAACATAATTACTCGAGGTTCGGGAATATACCCTACGTTTTGATTCTCAGCAGTGAAACGATACAGCTTTTGTAAGTAATTTGTAACGTGCGTATTTATCTGTGTACCTTTGTTAGGATCATAAGTGTCTAAGGCTTTAGACGCTAACCGCTTACCCTCTAACTCTAGAGCTTCGTAAGGGAGACCGCTAGCCTTGTACTTACCTACTTGTCCCCGTATAAGGGGTGTGAGAGATTTAATTAATTTTTTCTTAGCCCCTTTGTCCCCTTCTTGTAATTCTTTATATAGTTCAAACTCGTCTTCTTTTCTTCCCATCTTAAATAGTTATTTGTTGTTTAATGTTTTGCAGAG
>Ga0306869_1000509_pt1 | contig 17810 bp, 15 predicted proteins | sample AntRauTorckE6833_FD_190421 | JGI IMG/M metagenome (GOLD analysis project Ga0306869, IMG submission 190421) | Saline lake microbial communities from Rauer Islands, Antarctica - Metagenome Torckler E6 #833 (v2) (version 2) | ecosystem: Environmental > Aquatic > Non-marine Saline and Alkaline >... | reverse complement strand
CATTCCGCCACGTGGCCTTAAATTACTGACTGTCAAAGAGCTAAAAAAGTTGTTACAAAAAAGCCCCCTAGGAACGAACTCCGAGGGGGCTTTAACCAACAACAATACAATGTCATCTGCGCAGCATTATCCCTCAGAGCGAAGCCCTGATATAATGGATAGACTATGGAGATAACGTAACACGATACGGAAAATGTTCGATGTATTGATAAGTGTCAAGTTAATTCTTAATAAGAATCATACGTGACTTTTACTGGCTCAGACTTTGCTGAACCTACTAGTTTTAGTACATGGAACGTAGTATAACCAGGTTGTAGGCGGGCGAGGCGTTTAGCCTCATCAATCGCCGACTGTTTGGTATTGTGTGCTACTACTGGTTGAGTCTTTGTTGGGCACCATACGAAGTGCTTCTCAATGGGGGGCGTGTGTCCTATTAGGGTAGGTAGCTCTGTAGCTATGGAACATAGTTCACACGCACGCTTTAGCGCTTGTGCGTAATTATCACCGAAGACATCGAACGTGCGTCCTCCATACTTGAATGTCCAGACTTTTGTTTTCATTTTCATAAGTTATAGTTAAAAAATTAACACATGTGTCCCCCCACACACAGACTGTGTGTGTGGGGGTTTAAAGGTGGGTGCAGAGCACGTGTTTCTCAACGTGTTGTCTTCTCCGTAGTCTTGCTACGGATAGCTTGGATTTTTTTTATATGACTAAATATCGAGATACCACCAAGCTGGTATCCCTCGCCATAAGCCACCTGTAATCCACCAGGCGGTTTCCGTGTGGCCTGCTGCACCAGGTTCTATTATAGAGAGGCAAGCACAGTGCTTGACTCTCTGTATAGACAAGCAGTGCAGTGCTTGTCTATAAATGGCCACAATCAAGTATTAGCTTAGTTGTGTCCATCAGTTATATATAACACAAAAGGGTTATTTTTTGCAGGACTTAATTCTTAAAAAATCAACAGTAATACAGTTTAATTCTATAAAAATTAACATGCCAGGTTCAACCTCGCGTTTAATTCTATAAAAATTATATTGCGTTGACCTTGGTTGAGAACAACTTGCAACCAGAGTCAAAGACGCGCACATAACCACAACGCTCCATGTTCTGAACCTCAGTCTCGTCCTTCTTGTATTGGGAGCCAAGTAGCTTTCCAAGCTTACTCTTCTGGGCCCTGTAACGCGCTACAACGCTCTTGGTTGTCAAATGGACCCATCGGTACCCTGGTAACGTTGTACGCACCTCAGCAAAGCCAAGGGCTTCATACAAGCGTCCTGAAGACCAGTCGAGCTGTGTGTAGGAGCACACAAGGTCTCCGGCTTTGCAGTGCTCACGTGTGAAGTGGTTCAACAGCTTACCAGCACCACCCAGTACACGGTAACCTTTACGGAAGCATATGCGCAGTATCTCCCAGTCAAAAGCCTTATCAAACCTGGAGCGTCCTGCTGTAAAGCAGCCAACAAGTTCCCCCGCATGATAAAGGCCCAGCTTGACTGATGCCTGCGTGGAGCCTTGCACGTGGTTGGCTTCACAGAACACACGTGTTTGCTCTGCGGTGAGTGCTTGCACCGTACACTTTCTTGCGAACAGCTTTTTACAGTCCGCAAGGCGTGACGCGATCAGGTCTCGCAACTGGTCACCACGCGTCTCCCACAAAAAGTCATAAATGTGAATGAGGTCAATGCCGGCCGCGAGACACGCAAGCTTCTTCTCCTGATGATAGGTTTTTCCCTTAGCAGCCTCATGGTGCCAATAGCTGCCGTTAAACTCAATGGCAAGGTTATGCTCAGGAAGGAAGATGTCCAGCTCCTTGGGCGCGATCACGTCCCGCACATTCCTCAACAGTGTTGAGTCTGTGAGCGTGGACACAAACGCGGCGACTTCATCCTCTGCTTTGGACGACCCTATGCAGTTGCAGCTTGGGCAGCCATGGCCGTTGAGGTGGTCATTCGGGCGTTGCAAAAAGTCACCATGTTGAGGGCATGTGATACTGACCTTAGTCTTTCCGTGATTGTATTGGACGTTGCTATAGGAGTACGCGTGTGCGTGAACATCGTTGGCCTGTTCTATAAAAATGTGTTGGTGTTTTCTCTTGTGGTCGCCTGATGTAAAGAGTGCGTCCCTACAAACAGGACATCCCTGCCCATTCAGGTGCGCGTATACCTTCATACTAAATGTACCGTGCAGTGCGCACTCAATGTCAACGGACTCTTGTGCGCTCTTGTAAACTGTGTTCGGGTAGGCGTACAGCCCATCGTGTTTTGCTGTGGCACGGGAGATGAAGTCGGTAGCAGCCGCGACGCCGCGTGCCTTGAAATGGTTTGCGCGTGACTCGGCGGCACAGGTTGGACACCCACGTCCTGACTTGTGCTTGGAAGGGGTCTGGGTGAAGTCACCGTGCTGTGGGCATGTTATGGTAACCTTTGTGTGTGTGCCAGCGTACACAACCTTGTTGTAGGTGTACTTGTGGTTGTGTACAAGAGGTGCTGAGGTTAAAAAATTGTCTCGTGCTGTGTTAAATTGTTTTAAATTTCCTTTGGTTTTTGGTTGCATATGAGGTAGGTGTGCCACACGTGAGCACAAATGTCAAGTTGTTTTACGCATATTTATAAACAAAAAAAGAGGACCCCCGAAAGGATCCTCTTGAAATGTTTTTCTCGAAACAAGACTTACTCGTTAAGGTCAATCTTGACAACACCTGCAACGTTCAAGATACCAGCACCGACAACTTCAGATGCGTACATCTTAATCTGGTCGTCTTCGCGTTTAACGAAGAGCTGGATATCCTGTAGCGTGTAGAAGCGACCAAGATAATTAGGTTCAGTGAAGCAGAAGATAACGTTGTCTGCGACAAGATCATCCTTGATGGTATATACGTGTGGTACACCACCAACAACTGCGTCTCCCATTCCTTTAAGACCTTCCTTGAACATCTTGCCGGCCATTGTGTCACCAATTGCGAGGGAATCGTATTTCGAGAATTCCTTAGCTGTCTTGGTGTTCATGAGCATTACGCCGTTGTTCAAACGGAAGTTTTCCAACTTCTTCTGAATTTCAACGTAAACTTCTTTACTCATTCCTCCAGAAAGCTCTTCGCTGGTGTTATTGGTACCGTCACCTGCTTTGAAGTGCTGTTGCGAACCTGACTTACCGCCGGTAGGGCTAACCGTACCAACGATGAGGTTACACAAATCAATAAATGCTGCGTCCTCGCGTGTCTCAATATCATTCAGCTGGTGCTCTGTAACAACCTTTTGGATGTCGTGATGATAAGTACGGAGTTCGTTAACATTCTTTGTGAACACTGGCGTGCGGATCGTGTGGAAGTCAATCTGACCTTTAGGGCCATAGAAGAATTCGGTATCACTGGTCACATTGAATGGCAACGAAACAGCACCTTTGTGGTTTGTTTCGAGTTCTTCAAAGCGAACAGGACGGTCGTGTTCAACAACACGGTCGAGCTCTTCGTTAGAGATAGGCTTCGGTGGAAGGATCTTACGCATGAAACCGGATTCACGGATGTGAGTACGGATATAGTCTTCGCCTGCAGCAGCGAGCTTAGTCATTTTTTCACCGTTGCGGGCGTCTAGAATGCTATTTGTAAGCTCACGATTGAGGTCCGGATCGAGTTTTTCGATTAGGTCTGTATTTGGGTTTTTAGCCATAATAATTTACCTCCTTATGTAGCAGCAGTGACTACTGGTTGCCAGTTGGTAGTAAATGTGACGATGTTGCCATCGACTGCATTAACTTCAATCTTCGGTCCAGAAGCACTGTTAAGATTTGTGAGCCCCCCACGGGAGGTAAAGCCAATAACTTGAGCCTCTGCAGAACCAATTGGTGTATCGGTTACGTCACCAGCAACACCTGGGTCAGCGATGACAGGGATGTCTTCGCCGGTAAGGTCTGTGGTTTCGTTGTAGAAGGCTGTTTCGATTTCGAACCTACCGGCACACGATAGTGCTGGTAAGAGTCCAGACGACTTCACGTCAGTGTCAATAGAGTCAGACAACGCGATATACGGTGTCTTTCCATCTACTGCACCAAGAATCCACTCACCGCTACCGTTGAGAGAGATCACTTGACCACTCTGTACGGTAACTTCTTCGGAGACAGCTGCCTGGCGTGTGAATGTAGTAGGTTCGCAGCCGTCAAAGCCACGAAGAACGTTCACACGTCGTTTTGCGCGTTGGTAATATCCCATATTAAATGCGGTCATATTAAGTTACAATTTTTTTTATTTTTGTACAGCTGCTTGCTGCCAAAGGTTTGGTTTATGTTCGCTACTGGATTTGATGCTGGTCAACTCTGACCCATCAGCTCCACTTTGAATCATTTCGGAGAACACACCCAACACTGCGTTTGGGTCTGTATTAAAACTATCTTGGACTTCCTCGGAAGAGGCCTTAACAAATCCGGATGCACAGAGTAGATCGCTCAACTCACGTACGCGTTCCGGATCGAATGACGAGTATGATGCCTGCTTTTCAAGATCAGATTTTTCAGATTTTTCAACCTCAAGATCTTGCTCAAGTTCAGCGACACGAGCCTCAGCATCAGCTGCACGCTTTTCCAATTCTTCCACTCGCTTCACACTTGTTTCAGTGAAAGTAAGAAACTTCTTTTCGAAATCTTGGTCTGTGTCGTTTTTTGGCATATCAATTAGTCTTCCTTTTTCTCGTTGGTAACTGCGTCAATAATACTGTCTGTGCTAGCTGCCTTAGGCATTTCTTCCATGCCTGCACCTGCTGCGAGGGCTGCTGGGTCCATTGGGGCACCACCTGCTGCGAGGGCTGCTGGGTCCATTGGGGCACCACCAGGGGCACCACCAGGGGCACCACCAGGGGCACCACCCATTTCAGCCATTACGGCTTGAAGAACTGCGTCTGCGAGTTGAGGCTCAATTTCTCCGGACTGAACCAACTGGTCTAGGATCATTACGATCTCTTCAATAGTCATGTCGCTTCCTTCTTCAGGGATCTCTGGGAGTCCTCCGCCTTGCTGCATTGCAGCTGCGTCCATGGCACCCTGGCCGTAAGCACTTTTCTCAAAGTTGGTTTCGAGACTCTCAACTTCCGACTGGTGGAACTTGGCGCTCTTTACGAACTCGTCGCGATCTTCCGGTGTCATCTGCTCCATGGCTTGCTTGACGTGGTTCTGGAACTGTTCGTGTTGCTGGAGTTCAGTTTCCATGGCCTCCGCTTTCTTGATAAGCGTGTCAACTGCCTCAGCGCCCATTGCGTCAGCTAAGATGCTGCGAGCGTGGTCGCGGCCTTCTTCGCTTGCGAGAAGCTGAGATGCGAGCTTCACGTGAAACTCAGTTGTAAATTCAGATGGAAGTTCGACGTCTTCAGACTTCTTGGCTTCTTTTTTCGTACCTTCTTCCTTAGAGGGCTTTTCGCTTGAAGCTTGCTTCAAACCAATGCGCTGCTTGAGGAGCTCGACAACCTCAGATGCCTGCTTGTTATAAAGATCGCCTCCAGCAGGGAGTTCGTCAGGGCGTTTTGGAGCAGGGCCTTTGTTGCCATCCCCACTGCCATGAGTGCCAGCTTCCTGATTCTCAAGAGTTTTACCTGCTGGGCCGTTGTCTACATTAGACTTCGACTCAGGAACAGTTTGCTTTTCCTTCTTACCATCAAGAGCCTCATCACCTGGTGCGGCTACGCCACCCTTGTTGCTTGGATCTTTTTCTGAAGGAACTGCGATGCCTTGATCTGAGGCTGATGCGCTTTTGGCAACACGCGCTCTTACGCGATCAAGGAGATTATCATAACTAGCTGGTTTGCTCATAATTTTATTCGAATAAAGGGTTAAAGATTATGTTGTGACATTAAATGCATAAAAATCGGATTGTCAAGAGTATAATTTGCATCTAGTTCTGCTTGCTCTACTGCGGCCACTTTATAAAGGCCGTAGAGCTGCATATACTTGTCTACAATTGAATCTGGAGAGAACGCTTTTTTCTGCTGTTCTTTCTTATTTTTATTAGGTTTATTTGACGAACTCGTACTTATACGAATCATCAGCGCACGCGGCTTTGCCTTTTCAACCTTAGCCGAATACTTCTCGTCGCACTTGTCAAACAAGCGTTGAACTTCATCTGTATTCTCAAGGTCCGCTCGTGATAGGAATGCCATCTTGTGCCCATCAAACATTGTTTCATCCTCAATCACACACTCGCTAGACATCTTGTTGAATACTGTGGGGAGTTGCGCCTCTGCCTCCTTGACTGCGGGGTCTTCGTTAATGTCTTTCAACGACTTACCAGTTGCGTAGGAAAGGAAGGTTCGGAATGGTAAGAACGCGGCACGTTTGCCAAGCTCTTGGAAAAGCGTTTCTGGTTGTAGCTTGCGGAGGGTTTCAATCTCGCTGTCATTGAGTTGGTCGTTCCCATCGAACGTGTAAGCTGCAGCCTCCTTGACGTATGTTACAAGGTCATTTGACGCCTCGCCGGCTAGGGCCTGGTCATACATACGTTCTGCTTTTGCAAGCTTTGCAAGAATACCACGCTTCTTTGGGCTATGGATTCCTGTGTTGTTCAGCCAGTCTGGAGTGGTCAGCCCTTCTGCCTGCGCAAGAAGTGCGCTAGGGATCATTCCAGTCGTGCTTGCTGCCTTTGCCATTTCCGTAGTGTCGGCGTCGCCAAGGAATACTTCAAGGTGGTGTGCGATGCGGTCAGCTGGTCGTTTAACGTAGCTGATGTCAAAGAACTTAGGATTAGGATTGAACACGAACGCGTACTTGTTGTGACCCTCGATAAATTGTCCAGGACGTGTACGCATGTGTGTCTCGTACTCTGCTGGGGATCGTGCTTTTTTACCTGTAATACTGTCCACGTCGAAGGGTACGTTACAACTCATACTCACGGAAATATTCTCACCTGCGTGTAGCTTATCACAAACATCGCTGGCATTTTTCTTGTGTCCCCAAACAGCTAACTCCACACGATTCATTTCATCGTTGTGTACGCTGGCCTTGATCTCACCAATCTTAAACTCTGGACTGCTGTTTTTGTGTTCACGGAAAAAGTAGCCGTCGGAAACAAAGGTGTCGTGGTAGTCTATATTTGCCTGCTTGGAGAACGCATCAGCGTTACGGTTAAACCCGTATGTCTCGTAATCCCCAAGACCGATTACATGCATTAGAAAGTGATCGTTGTCCGGTTTATGCTGCAAGAGCATGTCCCTAGTCATACTATTTGAGCTTGCAAGTTTACACATTTGATTTGGCTCCACTATAGAAATGAGTGTGCCCAACTCTGCAAGAAGTTGTTCGTTGGATTCTGGTATTACTGTCTTGTACATATTAGTCTTGCATTAATGAATTTTGGGCGTTTGCGATAGCTGTCATCAGTGCAAACCCTATAGCACCACCACCTACCTTACCAGTATATTTAAGTTTACCAGGGATCTTTGCAGGCTTAGGTCCAAAGTATCCTTTTGTAAGATCAACCTTGCTAAGCGTTTTTTTGTATTTATTGTTAAGCTCACTTGTAACGTCTAGTTTTTCTGCAGGCGTAGCTGGAGTCTTACGCGGCTCGTTTTGGAAGTTTTCAATTTCATCTTTCCTGAGCGTTGCGTATTGATTTAAAGAGTCTATCAGGTTATTACGTCTATGACTCCTAACGCCCCCAGCTACCATGCCGACGGTGCTACCGGAGAGAGCATTTGCAGGTAGACTCATTTCACCGGACTCACTTGTAAACAAATCAGTAAACCAGTTGAGTGGTTTTGGTGCTCCAGATTCCACAGAATTTGTCTGCCCCATGGTCACTGGGTTTTGAAAGGTATCAAAAAACCCTGTGGTTTTGTCATTGTATTTAAGGTCACCTAAAGCATCCAAGCCTGAGTAGCCTGCCTTGCCCAGCCACGCTGTAGCAGTGGCACCAGAAGCAAGCAACGCGTTTCGTAGAATCCTACGTGTACGCTCCTTTTTGGTTTCACCCAAATGCTTTTGTGTCTTGGAGAGGTAAGCCGCAAGACCACCCGCACCTAGTGTAGTAGCAATAGCTGGTGCTGCCCACCGTTTTAAAAAGTCCCCACTGTTGCTCGTTGCGTACCCAAAAGGACTGGTGAATCCTAGCGATGATTCTTCTGCAAGTTTTTTCATTAGAGTGTTGTTACTGTTTCGCCTTCCCAGTCATTTACGTTTGTGAGGAGTGTTGATTTGGCCGCGGTTATACGGCTTACAATTTCGTCTGTGTAAACCTTTGCTTTTACATCAGAGTCTACATCGTCGTCAAGATCAAAGTACTTTATGAGTGGGAAATCAGATTTAAGTCGGCGTTGCTCGTCGGACAGTGTGAAATCTACGTCGGTTGGCACTTCATCCGCAGCACGTGTTGCAGACCCAGTAATGTTTCCACCGACCTCGATAAGCGGTTCTCCATACTGTTCCATCAACTCGTTTTCATTCTGAGTTGTGTCGTAGATACGAATCTCAACCCGATAACGGTTGTCGATAATGTTAATAAATGTTTGAATCTTCATAATTGGTTAGTCGTTGTCTTCGTCGTCGTCGGATCCTTTGTTACCTTTGCTACCTTTGCTACCTTCGCGATCAAGCTTGCGAAGCGTCTTGAGCTGTTTCGCCGTCTCAATGTCCACAACACCATCAAAGCTTCCAGCTGCGCGGAGTATGCCTCTTAGTTGGTTAATATCCGTGGCCACGTCCTTATTCTCTCGAAGGATCGTAAAGAAGATGTCGCGCATCTCCTCTTCGTCGTATTCACTGATTACTGGGTCCGTGAGTAGGAGCGTATTTAGCGCGGCCTCACCTCGTGCCATAAGAGCTGCGTTGTCAATCTCGCTTTGGCGTTCATGAATCTGACGTTGCATGTCACTGATAATTGCGTCACTTCCTTCCTCCCTAATAGACTTTACAGGTGCACTGTTCCAAGATTTTTGAATGTGCGACTTAACTGTGGCCCCTACATTTGTTTCAGACTCTGCAACTTCTTCGCTTTGTGCGTCCTCTATAAGCTTAGCGAGTTCGGCTTGGCTACGTTCAGCTTCAAAAGCTTCCAGCTGTAGGCCGAAGGCGTTGTCTGCCTTTGCCTTTGCGTTGTCTGCCTTTGCCTTTGCTTCATCTTCTTTATCCTTTTCTGTTGTATCAGACTTGTACTTAGGGTTAGGATCCTCTTTGGTCTTAGTAGTAGTTCCGCCGCCACCCTTAGCTTTGTTGCGCTTGCCGCCACTCGTAAGACCAAATGGTGAGTCTGATGTAAACGTGTTACTTTTAAATTCTGCGGCGGTCTTTTCAAGTTCCGAGTACTCTTCGCGTGCCGCGTTTAAGATGCCTAGATGATCGAGTGCTTCATTGACCAACGAATGGTAACCTGTTTCCCAAACAAGACTGGCCACCTGTGTGTCTTCACTTGCACGCTTTACGTGGGCTAAGGAAGCTGGGTGACGTGCAACAAAACCTGCGATTGCGTCGAAAGCTTGTTTTACAAGGTCTGGCTTTCCAGATACTTTTGAAGTCTCTGCCTCAAGTGTGGCCATGTCAGGAGCGTAAACGTCAAGGCCAAGATACTGGTTAGCTATATCGGCGGCTTTTCGCATAAAGTTAGCCTCCACCGTGTTTATAAGTGTGCGGCATGTTTCAAGATCACGCTCGGCGGCTGCTGCTGCTGCACGTTTGCGAATCTTTTCACCCTGCGCTTCCCCCCCAAATGAGTTTGTCGTGGACGCGCTGGCCATCTTTTCTAGAGGGTCAACGCTATCGTGAAGAATTGGATTGAAAGACTTTGGAAGCCTATACTCACTATCTAGGACGCTGGCTGATTTATCAAAAGCCGCGGCGGACCAAAGGTCATTTGTTTGCACAACCTTGATGGACTTATTCTTAGGTTCATACCCTGAATAAACCTCGACCATACCAGGCACGTCGAGTGTCTCAAAAGTACTTCCCCGCTTTTCAAGTTCGTCCACACCTTCCAAGTGGTTTAACGTCTTGGCTGTATTGTAAACCTGGCCTGCCTTCTCCAGTACGGCTGGTGGTAGGTTCAGTTCAGTTGCACGCTTTATCAGCGTTGCTTGTGGGTCGCCGCTTCGTAGAATATCTGGTAACACACTCTCTACGATTCGGGCTACTTCGGATTGACTATAAGTGCTCATTTATATGGACGAAGACTAGCTCTATTAAACTGGTTGTCAAACACTTATTCTTCTGGAGCTAAGGCTTCGTCGTCTGTCATACGTCCCTGCTCTAGTAGCTTATCCTGTTGCTGTTCAATACGCTCACGCATTTGTCCTCCTTTAACCTGCTGTAATTCCTGCACAAGGCTATCACCAATAGTAGACGCGCCGAACGAGTCTTTTTCTGAGTTGTCGTCTCCTCCCTGTTTGGCTGCGACAAGAAGACTTCTTGCTGAGGCCACGCCGTTAGCGCTGCGCTGGTTGATAAAGCCGTTGCGCGCAAGATAATAACCATTAGCCATGATGCTTGACTCTAATCGACTAGCCATTTCCCTGGCGCTTGCCTGGTGAGAGGCTTCGACCCCTTCCACACGCAGACCAATAAAATAAGCAACGTCGTCAATACCGTTGTTGTATGCGGAACGTTTCAAGAGCGCGGAGAAGTCGGCCTCGCGTGTGTAACCTTCCATAGTCTCCACGAGACGGTGCTCTGGATAAACCACATTGGCAATAAACAGACTCTCTTCACGGCGGTCGCGGACGTTAAAGAACAACCTTTCATACGAGCGAAGAACATCTGCTGAAATCCCGGTGGTGTTTGATACTTCGTCAAATGAAGCGTCTGTTAAGAGGAGCGCCTGAATAGCGTTCTCAATAAAGTGTGCGCTTGGATGATGTAACGCAAGTGTCTCCACAATCTTACCGCGTGGGTCACCAGTTCGTTCAAACCAGTAGAAGTCTATGAGCTCCTGCTCATCCACGTCTGGTGGGATCTCACACTTACATTTTATTAATGCGCGAACAAAGTGGTAACCAAACGAAAGGTCGCGATAGGATACAAGGAAGCGGTCAATCTTACGTTGGTGATTACTCGTCTGCTCACCAAAGCCTGTTAACGAGTAGCGAAAGTAATCGCTATCGTCGGGAATAAACTGCGCAAGGTATTGAATCCGATTTGCATTCATAACAAACGCTTATCACCCAAAGGGTTAGTGCGTCAACACTAATTTCCGCTCATGGAGTTCATGTCGACCTTATCCTCAAACTTAAACTGCTGCATAAGGTCTAGTACTACGTCACCAAACTGTTTGAATGAGCTGAGTAGTTTATTCTCAAGATCGTTAACATCATCAGAACCATACGCGTCAACAAAGTCTTCCGGCTTCCAATAGATCAGGAACAGGATTCTACCAAGTTTGTCCAAGCCTTGACGAAGGTCTGGGATATACTGTTCTACTAGGTCTGCGCCATCGAATGTCTTTACTAGCGAGCCAACAACACCCATGTCAAACAGGGTGTCATCTTTGATCCCCTTGCTGGCCTCATAAAGGTCCGACGGTGTACCAGTCTCAATAATGACTTGCATACCATCCATCTCGTACTGATCACCAATCTTAGACTCAACATGCTTTGGACCTGAGCTATCGGTGCTTATTGTGTAAGACTCAGGCTCTTCCTGTACTACACCGAACTCTGAGTTCATTGATTGAATCCTCTCTGGAATAGGTCTGTCGAGTGATATGCGCGCGCTCTTTACAAGGAAACTCCGGTTTCCTTTTTCTTCGGCTTCGCACACAAGTTCAAGTGCGGAGTTACCGTCTATACCCATACCGTGGGCTAACACTGCGGCGGTGGCGAATTTATTGAGCTCTGGAGTAAGTTGACCATTGCACTTGACTGTGTAACGGTTGCGCCCTGCAGACTTTGCAATGCTCGCGCGTTTCACACCATTGTTGCACAAGAATTCGGAAATTGTTGTAATGTTGCCAGGCACAAAATCAAGATGTTGATAATATGAGTGTAAATGGGTTGCTGGGCTGTTTTTTGAGTCTGAATCCTTCTCTGGTGCTTTCAACTTGAAGGCCCGCGTCTTTACAGACCAGACACCAATATCAGACTTATGAGATTTCACTTCCTCGTTAACAACGCAGTCTATCTTGTTACCGTATTCGGTCTCGGCTTGGATCGTGGTCATATTCTCGTCCTTCTTGACCTTGGTAACCTTTATGGGTTCGCTTAATACGTAACAACCGTCAATCAGTACAACAGAATCCCCAGCCTTTAGTTCAGAGATAGCGACGGTAACGTCGTCGATAGTCTTGTCGATTTCACGACCAAATAATCCTTTGTTGTTTATAATTGCGCACTTCTTTTCATCGATACCAATAACAACGGTAATTTTATTATGGGCATTGTAACCATCTTTCAAATTATACCCGGCTTCCTCAAGATCGTTTGTGCTGAGTGGGTTCTTGTAAACATCACTGTAGTATGATGACGAATCTGCAAAACCACGATCTTCGGGGAACGTTAGTTGGACGTTCGGGATAACCAGGAGTTCCTTCCAATCACCTGAGTGATCGATGACTTTATAAACACCACTCTCGCCGATTTCATTACCGGTCTCTTCACGGTCTTCGTAAATTTCTGCTTTGGTTGAGCGTGTATCTAAGAAGCTTGCACCGTAAGCAAATTGTTGGTCAACTGGCACTTCGCTGTTCGGGTTGAATTCCCCAATGTGGATCTGTAAAGTTCCAGGCTCTGTGATTGCTGCCTTCTTTTTGAATCCAAGATTAACGTCAAGCCATTCATCAGATTCATAAGTGCTGTTCATAGCCTGCGCAAATGTGAAGTCTTTCTCAACAGCATGCGCGAGTTTTTCAAACGCGTCTGTCCCTCTCTCACTAGCGAGTAGCTTTGGAAGCATCTTAGTTGATTTAGATGCTTCCTTCTGCATATCCTCCCAGGCTTTGATTGACTCTTCGCTGGCGCTCTTGCGCATTGATTCTGGTGCACTCATACTGCTAAAGTCTATGCCCCGCCCCTTGACGTTGTTGCGACCTTGGGAGATCATAGCGCCACCTTCTTCGCTCTCACGACCAACGTGGTAGTTACACCATTCTGCTACGAGTGGTGAGAAAAGTTTTGTGCGTGAGTCGTAAAGAAGGTTCACACCTTTGACATCCCCATTCTTGAAAAACACAGGCGCATACAAGAGTGACTTATCCACACGGAATACAAACAATCCAACCATGTTGGTGTTGGCGTCGTTCTTGTTCACGACCTCGAACCCGATAAAATAAGGTTCCTTTAGTAGTGGGCTTGCCTTGCTCTCTACGTGTGTGAACGCCTGACGCATGAACGCTACTTCAACGTCTTCATCATTTAGTTGCGCCGCTGCGCGTTTGCGCCAATCTGGAAAGGTGGTTGTTTGTGTCATAATCTGAAGTGGTAGTTTGTTTAAAAAAGTGACTATTGCAAGGCTTAATTAATGGTATTACTGCGTGTCGCCACTACTGAAGAATTGTTTTAATTCGTCTTTGAGTTTAATACTCCCTTTCCCAATCGTTGCCCAAGGACGGCTCTCAAGCTGGTCATACTGTTTAGTTGCTTCGTAGGGTTGTGGTTGTACGTATCTGTAAGCGTCAAGCCTATCACCAGGCCTACCAACAAACTTACCTTCAAGTTCAACGCGTTGGCCTTGATTATAAGCGTGGGACGTGTCCTGAGAGATTACCCCAGGGTTCTCTCGCCCTGCGGCAGTTGCCCAATAACTATACTGCTGGTCCGGGACCGCTGCGTCAGGTGTAAAAAACTTTTTCATGTACGCGTCAGGGTCTTCTGTCCATGTGTTGTGCCAGTCGCGATAGCTGCCACCGTGCTGATTCTTTACGATGTTTGGAACACTCTGTGTAATGGTGTCACGTGTGCTAGCCCTGAAGGGTTCCATACGTTTTGAAAGTGGTGAGGCTTTATTATCTAGCTGAGAAGTCATTACATCCTGCATGTTCATCCTTTTGCCCTCCTCTACTGGGAACATGTTGTTCATAATCTCAGTCTTTTTCTCAGGGTTTATGTCAGTAGGAACAACGCCCTGCGCCTGTAAGAGCTCAAAGCCTGTTTCCTGCTGCATAGTATTCAGACGGTCGTAAAACTTATGCTTAATTTGAAACACATCCAGGATCTTTCCCAAAAACCCTTTCAACATCATCTTTATCCTGTCCCAGGTTCCCATCTTGTTGATCTTTGTATTCCAACGGTTGGCGTAGTCTGTAGAGTACGCGTTGCGTATGTAGGTTTCTGCGGCATTTCCATACTCTTCACCTGCGGATAGGGCGTAAGTCCAGTCTGCCTTTGGGGTTGCAGCAGCTTCTTCTGGTGTAGGGGCGCGGGCAAGTTGCGGTCCTGGTACGCCTGGCGGTAGTTCCCTAGCACGCTTAACAAAAGGTTTCTCAATACCGTGGTGATCTTGTGTAAAAATATTCATTAGAATTTACCGGTTTCTTTTATTTTATCGCCGAAGTTCACACCAACTGCAAGCCTAGGTAACGGGTGAGTGTTTTCTTTAAGGTTGGTATCATAACCTCGCTGCGCACTTTCGGAAAGGTTTTTCTGTAGATAACTGGACCCAGTGCGAGCCAACCAGTCAGGGTTTACCTCATAAGAGTTTGTGCGTAGTCGTATCTGTATAGGTTCGAAAGGCGGAGGCTTGTTATGTGAATTTATACTATCAAAGCCTGCCTCTTGAATTTCGTCGAGCATGCGTGATGTAAGTTTGGTGCCTATCGTGTAGTGTAGTAAAGGTGCCTCCAAGTAACGTCCCTCGCTCTGACGAGTCAATCGACTCTCTGCGTCTTTGCGTGGCACCCATTCTGCCTCGAGTTTGTTGTAACTGACCACACTGTCAGGGAGATAACCCATGTGTCCGTCATCTCCTATTTGAACAGCATCTAATGCGCCGCGAGCAATAACCTCGGTGTTGCGTAGTTGAGCGGCCTGTCCAGAGTCATCGAGCATCTGCTTGAGCCTGCGAGAGTAGTATCTACGACCCTCTCCCAACCCTCGTAGACGGATAACATCACGCGGATTGATCAGCCCATCGCTGAGGGCATCGCCTGGCTCAACGTTATCACCAACATTAACAGAGACTTCAAGGTCTGGAAGAACATAATGTTTCTCGCCCTCGACGGTTACATACTTACCACCCTGTGGTGCGTCTTCGATCCTCTCAACTTTGCCGCCAAGCTCGCTAACAGAGGCACGGTCCTTGAACGTGTCTGGAACCTGCACGAACTGAGAGATATAATCAAATCCTGAGAAAACTTTCTTACCCCCGGTGAAGGCACCGCCACTGTGCTTTGTGTTCAACGATCCTTGGGCTATAGGCTCCGAGAGTGCATTACCTGCAGTCACGCCTGCGGAAAACCCAGGGCCTGGAATAACGCCGTCGTAGTTCACCCCAAAAGCTTCACCTGAAATACCATCGGCACCGACCTCGCTCAGTGGGGAGTAAACCATCACGCGTCCCTTGTGCTTGTTGCGAATAGCTGTCTCTACCTTTCGTGTGACAACAGTTCCTGCGGCGTAACCTGCAGCCGGACGCGCTAACACACGTCCTCGAATCTCATCCTCGTCTGGGTGTAGCAAAATACCACTAGGTGTGGTGCTTCGTTTGCTGTTAACCATTACTGGCAGACCGTTCTGTACTAGCAACTTGCCTAAGTCGCCGGCGTCTGCCGTGGAGTTACTGCCAATAACGCCGCTTGCTAAAACAAACAAATGCGAGTCATTATCAACTTCAATGTCGTAGCACGGACGTAGTCCTAGTAATTTAAACGAACGTACAGATAACGCATCGGGTTGGCGTTTATCATATGTACCTGATGCTATACACGCCTTGAAATAACGTTTTGTAAGTTCTTTTGCAGGTAAAACTTCCCTAGAATTCAATAGGCTGCCGTCGGGTGGGGTTGGTCTGCTGCCCCTGTAAAACTGTGAATAGGCCTTCCGGTAAGCCTTCGGTGAAAACTGTAGAATTTTATGGTCCTCTGTGCAGCGCAGTTTCGTATACGTTGTGTTTGAACTGTTTAGTCCTAGTTCGTATTCGTAAACATCCTGCATACCTTGATCAAATGTTTTTGTTACTTTGACGGGCGCTACACTGCCTGCATTGTCCGAGCCCAAAACACGATCACCTACGACGATGTCTTCTATGTTTTTAGTTGATAGATCAGCCATACGCACTCGTGTACCTTGCATCCAGCAAGCTTTCGTAGCAATAGTAGCCTTACGCGTACCAAATGTACTTGCAAGAAAGTCAATAGGTCTTACACCCTCAGCGAATGAACGACGAACAAACATATCAATTGGATCATCTTTATAGTCTGTGTACAGCGCTGGGGTTGTGGTCATCGCTCGGTACTGCGCAGGGTTGCCCCGCGCACCTGACGCAATAATACCCGCAAGCGAGCTGCCCTTAGCGCGGCCGGCCTTCATTGCCAAGTCGGTAAGCTGTTCTGCGTACTTACCATATATAATCATCTTACGCTTTAACCTAAGTGAGTCGTCCTTGATAAGGTCGAGGCCAGCAAGTTCATTGTCCATGCTTTTGTAAATAGCCTCCTTGTCAAAGCCTGCCTCAAAGTCGGATAACCTCAACGTAGCACCTTGTAAGTAAACACTCTTCCGACCTAGGTCTTTTAAACCATTAACAAAAGACGCGTAACGCTCTGGGTCCTCTACGCTTACCGCACGGACCATTTCGTTGATATCCTTTTTATCGTAGGTGTGGTCGTTGCTCCTCAGGTGCTCTGGGAGCATCTGGTTCACAAGCAGGTGTATAGCTTTTGGCATAACGTAGCATATTGCACATTCTTGCGTGCAATGCGAGTTTTATTATTCGGCTGTGCCCTGGACTTCTGCTTCAAGCTCTCGAAGGAACTTCTCTCGCTTCTTGGTGCTAGCCACGGAAGCCGTGAGAACCTCAGCGATGTCAGCAACAACAAAACCTTCTGCATCCTTTACGAGCCCTGTATCGTAAACAGGGATACCATGCGCTATACTATTCAATACCGAGAATGGGTTATAGGAGACCACGCCGCGAATGTCATTAAATGATTCTGGGGGTGTCCCTGTCTTTATTGTAAATCGCTCCTCACAAGCTGCTGGTAGGTCGTTCACGGTGGCGCCGTAAACCCACAGAGGGTTTCCCGCTTCTTGTGTTGCATCTGCCAATGCTGTGAGCTCGGCCTGAGACGCTTTCTTGTTCCCTTTAAATTCAATTACGATCACAGCATCCTTAGCCTTACGTTCACGATTTACCGCGGGGTAGCTGATGATTCTACGAAGGTCTAAATTTTCAATGTCGGACACAATTTCAATACGTGCGTGCAGGCCTGTGAGTGCTTTAAGGTTCTCAGGTTCAGCTGTCTTCTCAGGCGCGGAACCAACGCTGTTTACGTGCTCATCTACGTGAACAATAGCCACATGGTTAACCTTAAACTTACTACGAAGACTTCGCAACTGTTGTGCGTATCGTGGTTCGTGAAAGTGATGAGAAACACTTCGTGGGAAGGTGCATAGGGTTGTTGTTAGCACTACACCTTCATAGCCTTCGTCCTCTCTCGCTTTGACGGCTGCTTTCATTACAGGACTGATGCCAAAGTAAGGAATGTTAAAATAAGTGAATTTATTTTTCATAAGATACACGACTTAAACAGCTTGTGGCTGCTTGTCGAGTAAAAACTGAGGTTTATGCTCTCCACAGAGTTTAGTGCTACAACGTTCCAAATCCTGATTTACCTCGCCGGTTTCAACTGTGTGTAGCTCAGGTCTCCAGGTCACGACCAAGAGGGCATGGTCGCTCGTGAACCCGTGCAGGCGGTA
>Ga0306869_1000501_pt1 | contig 18019 bp, 13 predicted proteins | sample AntRauTorckE6833_FD_190421 | JGI IMG/M metagenome (GOLD analysis project Ga0306869, IMG submission 190421) | Saline lake microbial communities from Rauer Islands, Antarctica - Metagenome Torckler E6 #833 (v2) (version 2) | ecosystem: Environmental > Aquatic > Non-marine Saline and Alkaline >... | reverse complement strand
AATCTGACAGGTGGCTCAAAGTAAGAAAGTGTATGTTCAGTTGGTAGAGGTGAGGAAGTCTGGGAGACTTCCAAACCATTTGTAACGCGTAGGTCGTCAGTTCGCACCACAAGGGCATTTCCGTTTTCATGCTCCCTTCGGTCGGTGAAAACTAGGTCAATCTGACAGGTGGCTCAAAGTAAGAAAGTGTATGTTCAGTTGGTAGAGGTGAGGAAGTCTGGGAGACTTCCAAACCATTTGTAACGCGTAGGTCGTCAGTTCGCACCACAAGGGCATTTCCGTTTTCATGCTCCCTTCGGTCGGTGAAAACTAGGTCAATCTGACAGGTGGCTCAAGTGAGGGTCTCAAAATTAAGCTCGCTTTATTTTAGGACAAAGCGAAGAGCATCTGTATCCGCAGATATACGTGGCTCAGTAGATACAAAAGCGACGCGGTAGGCGTCGCTTTTGTATTACAACCCTTTATTTTTAGCTAAAATAAGGCTATACTCGGCTTCACCTATGAGTGACGACTCACATTTATTACCATACGCCCGTCGGGCTGATTTTAAGGTTGCACGGGCAAATGAATTGACTGGGAAAGACCGGCGATTTTACAGATTTCTCGAGATTGTTCCTGGAGTAGCAGCCTGGGCAACATTGGTTGGTATTGTGTGGGCTTCTATTTACGCCTCATTTTTTGCGGCGTATTTTATCATCGCCTTTGCTATCTATTGGGTGTTGAAGACGATCTTTTTGTCGTATCACGTTCGTTATAACTATAAACGACTAAAACATCACCTAGAGCTTGATTGGGGACGCCTGATCGAGCGATTTAAGTGTGAAGATTACTATCATCTAGTAATCTTTCCGTACTACAAAGAACCGCTAGAGATGCTTGATGAAGCAATGAAAGGTTTAGCTGAAGCAAACTATGATTTAAAGAAACTCATCGTCGTCCTGACCGCAGAAGAGCGGGCAGGAAAAGAATCTGTTGACCAAGCCTACCAAATCGAACAAAAGTACGCTGGTCAGTTTGGTCATTTTTTAGTGACCGAGCATCCAGATGATATTGTTGGTGAGATTGCCGGAAAAGGATCAAACGTCCATCATGCGCTCCACGACGTCCGGGTCAAGGTAATTGACCAACAAAAGATTCCCTACAAAAATATCCTCACTTCAATCTTTGATATTGATACTGTTATTTATCCCGATTACTTCAACTGTTTGATCTGGCACTTTATGACAGCTGAACAACCGTTCAAGAGCGCCTTCCAACCTGTACCACTGTTTACTAACAATCTATGGGAGGCTTCTGCAGTGTCGCGGGTGATGGCAATGTCGAGTACATTTTGGCAGATGATCATGCAAGAGCGGCCCGACAAAGCGGCAACCTTTTCTTCACACTCAGTCAGCTTTCAAGCGCTGTATGAAATTGGCTACGGTCAGGCTAATGTGGTGAGTGAGGATTCGCGAATCTTTTGGAACTTGATGGTGGCAAATGATGGTAACTTTGATGTCGTCTCGCTCTCGTATCCGATTGCTATGGATGCGACGGCGGCGCCAACCCTATGGGGAACAATCAAGAATATTTACCAACAACATCGTCGGTGGACCTATGGAGTAGAAAACTGGGTGTATCTGGTATACCACTTCACCAAGAACAAAAAAATTCCGCTGCGAAAACGCTGGGCGGTAGCACTCATGCAAGGGGAGGGGTACTGGTCGCTGGTGACCAACCCGATCATGTTGTTTATTTTGGGTTGGGCGCCAATCTTTCTCGGGACACGAGAATTTCACGAGACGGTATTGTCATACGAGCTACCAATCATGGTTCGTAATCTGTTAATCGTGGCGATGTTTGGTTTGGTTGTATCTTCTATTATTGCATTGTCTCTTACTCCACCACGACCGCAAGGCTATAGTCGTTTTCGGTATATCGTGATGGCTCTACAATGGATTATGGTACCGATCACCATGATTGTTTTCAGTGCGATTCCAGGACTCGATGCTCAAACAAGGTTGATGTTTGGTCGGTACATGGGTTTTTGGGTAACCCCAAAGCGGGTACAATAGTCATATGCCACAAGAACCACAAATCTCTGGAATGCCACAACGGCACCGGCAAATATTTTTCTGGACACTCGTATTGGTGTTCGTATTACTTTTACCGACCATGATTTTCTACACGACTGGTTATCGCCTTATTTTTGATAGTGATACTGAGACGACCATGGTGACTTCCACTGGGGGTATGTACGTTACAACGTCAAACCTCGATATTGACGTCTATTTAGATGAAGAGCAAATCGAGCAACCGCGCTTATTTCGAAATGCCTACTATATCCAAAACATCAAAGCTGGTCAGCACCGAATTGTGGTGCAGGCGCCAGAGGTACATACGTGGGTGAAAGAGCTGCCAGTTGATCCGCACATTGTGATTGAAGCAGCTGCCTTCAACATGCCAACCACACCTCGCTTGCGTCCAATCACTGAATATGAAACCAGTGAAGGTGCGGCGGTCTACCAAGGTACAGGTACCACTTCAACCATCTTTGCCAACGCGACTGTGACTGAAGCGTTTGTATTTGCGACCACTTCATCAGTCGCCAGTTTTTCAATTAATCCAGAGTATGAATTTGTTGAAACGCTGTTTGGTACCTCAACTGCCAGCACAACTTCAGTCTTTGCTCAATTTATACGTGACATGGATCGATTCAGGTTTATCTCGCCAGAAGAGCGAACTGCGACTACGTCAACCACCACTCCTGAAGTGATTGAACGAAACGGCGTAGAGCTCCTTAATCGAGGACTCGAACTGTACGCAGTCTGGCGTGGTAGCGAAAATGGTATCCCATTTTACTTTTGTGTTACCAATGCTAATGCCAGTACGACCGCTTTTCGCTACGGACAGCACGTTGCCAACGCAGTGTATGCCACTTCTTCAGCGACCAGTTCACCACTATTCTTAGTTGACGACAGGACCTGTCGATCAGAAATTAAACTCGACCGCCTACGCCAAGACGTGTACCTGTTTGATTTCTTCCCGGGGTCTTCAGACTTGGTGCTGCTACACCTAGAAGACGGACTTTATGTGACAGAGATAGACGATCGCGCCTGGCAAAATACCCAGCCGCTGTATCTCGGCGAAGATTTTAGAGCCATAATCGAAAACGATATAATCTACATCGAGGAAAATGGAAATTTCTTTGAAATTATCCCAGAAATTGAATCATAATCAGTACGTGCTAAACTACAATTCCATGCCAGACATCAGCGGACATCAACACCCCATTACGCAAATGATAGACGAAATCAATCATATTTTTACCGATATCGGCTTTTCGTTTGAAGAAGGTCCAGAAGCCGAGACCGAGCACTACAACTTTGACCAGTTAAATGTTCCGAAGGATCACCCTTCACGAGACATGCAGGATACCTTTTGGTTCAAATCAAAAGACGTGTCTGAGCCGACAGTCTTGCGTACGCAGACTAGTCCTGTCCAAGCTCGGTTTCTAGAGTCTCATGGCGCTCCAACCAAGATCATTGTGCCAGGGAAAGTGTTTCGTAACGAGGCAACTGACGCCACTCATGAAGCGCAGTTTTATCAACTAGAAGGCCTGCACGTAGATAAAGGGATTCACCTTGGACACCTTAAGGGTACGCTGGAGTATTTCTTTTCCAAGTTCTTTAGCGGCAAAACTGAAGTCCGTTTCAGGCCAAGCTTCTTTCCGTTTGTGGAGCCTGGGGTAGAAGTAGACATGCGTTTGCTCGAGGGTGACAGCAAGCTAGCTGGCAAGTGGATTGAAGTGATGGGGGCGGGGATGGTGCATCCTAACGTGCTTCGTAATAGCGCCGTAGATCCCGAGACTTACTCGGGATATGCCTTTGGTATGGGGATTGATCGGCTCGGGGTGATGAAATACGGAATAGAAGATATTCGAGATCTTTACTCAGGCGATTTGCGCTTTGTTAATCAATTCTAAGTATGAAAGTAAACTACGTATGGCTAAAAGATTATGTTGGAGATCCACTACCCGATACCGGTGCGGTTGATCGTCTGCTCACGGAGCATGCTTTTGAAATCGATGGCGTGGAAACAGTTGGTAATCACGCGGTACTCGACGTGGATGTACTGCCAAACCGATCAAGTGATTGTCTCTGTCAGCGGGGGATTGCACGTGAGCTGGCAACGATACTAGACACAGATTTAAAATATGATCCTTTGGCAGTGACGCCGCACCTCGAGACAACCGACAAAATAAAAGTCTCGATTGCTGACCCTGAAGCTTGTCCGCGTTTCACTGCTTCTTTAATTACCGGAATCGAAGTCAAGGAGTCGCCTGGTTGGCTGAAAGGTCGACTGGAGTCACTTGGTCAGCGACCAATCAATAATGTTGTCGACGCAACCAACTATGTTATGTATGCAATTGGGCAACCGTTGCACGCGTATGATGCTGATCTCTTCCCCCAAGTGGATGGGCAGTGGCACTTTGGTGTCCGCTTTAGTGTGGCTGGCGAGACCGTCAGTTTACTCGCTGAAGGGGGTGCAAACGAAGAGCGAGTGATTGAGTGTCGCGGTGACGAACTATTGATTGTAGATGAGTCGAGTAACACACCAGTAGGGTTAGCGGGGGTAAAGGGCGGTCAGTATGCCGGGGTGCATGCTGGCACAACGAACATCATCATCGAAGCGGCTCATTTCGATCCGACCATCACTCGTAAGACTGCACGACGACTCGGCATTGTGATTGATGCTAGTAAACGGTTTGAAAACGAACCGTCGCGCGAACTACCTCCTTATGGACAGTACGAAATCACCAAGCTGATTGCAGATATCGCTGGCGGGACGTACGAAGGAACAGTAGATGTCTTTAACGAGCCCAAAAATAATCCGGCCGTAACGGTACGAGTAGCTAAAACCAATGCGCTGCTTGGGCTGGATCTGTCACCATCAGAGATTACGAAACTCATTGCCCGGACAGGTTCTACGGTAGAAGAATCCGCACCCGGTGTCCTTACTTGCACTGGACCATGGGAGCGAACTGACTTATTGATCGAAGAAGATTTTATTGAAGAGGTGGGTCGACTGTACGGCTTGCTTAATATCGTAGCGATAGAACCAGAAAAAACTACTCTTAGTACCGTAAATACGAAACAGTATTACAGCGAAAAAATTCGTCAGACCTTACTCGCCCAAGGTTTTAGCGAAGTTATTACCTCGTCTTTCCAAAAGAACGACCAGATTCAACTACAAAATGCCTTGGCTAATGATAAAAGCTACGTCAGAAGTAGCTTACATAACAATATAACCGCCGCGCTCGATGCTAACTTTGCTCATATAGACCTGCTGGGGATTCGCACCGTACAAGTGTTTGAGATTGGGACTGTGTTTAACAAGGTAAATGTCGAAGACACAGAGGGTGCCCTGGGGTATAAAACAGAGGATGGTGTGAGCGAACATCTCTCGCTAGCAATTGGTGTTCGCCAGAAAGGTAATGGCTACACCCCAAAGGACGACACGTTACTAGAAAGTGCCTGTAATGCCCTTTCTACCAGCCTTAATACTCCATTTAAATGGAGTATTAAACAGGGTGTGGCAGAGGTGAATTTGTCTGATGTTATTGCAGCGCTCCCTGTCCCCGTCGTGTATGATCCAGCCATCAAGCGAAAGACGACTACCTTTGCCTCCATGTCTCAGTATCCGGCAATCGCTCGGGATATTGCCTTATGGGTCTCTTCCGATTTTGATGCACAGCGGGTGGCTGCAATTTTGAAAGACACAGCTGGAGGTCTTTGCGTGCGGATTGATTTATTTGATGAGTTTGAGAAAGAGGGTCGAACGTCATATGCCTTTCGTCTCGTCTTCCAGTCTAGAGAACGCACACTGACTGATGGGGAGGTGGGAGGTATTATGAATACACTCAATCAAGTGGCAGAACAAAATGGTTGGGCGGTGCGATAAAAACCACCGATCTAATAATCGGTGGCGAGTGCACACATACTGCTTAATGATCTAAGTTCAAGAGCGTGGGTTTGGACAGTGCACTAGGTTAAGGTCCTTTCACAATTTGTGGTTCAAGACGACCAGTCACTTTGTGACGTGCTCCTGCCTTAAGGGTTTTTATCCAATTACCCCATGCAGCTCGGGCTTTTGCTTCATCTGAAAAGGTTGGACGAACGTGTTTCTTGGTACTGAAAGTAGCTGCAATTCCCGGTTCACCGCCAGCAGATATTTTTTCGATGAATACGTAAACTGAGCCCGTACCCTCACCCTGGGTAGCTTTTGCATTTATCATCAACGCCATGGGTCTTCTCCTTTGTTGGACGCCTCATAAAGTATCAAATATTGAAAAAACAAGCAATTACCAAAATCATGTTATAATAGATGCATTATTTAACTTATTGACTATTCCGCATGGCAGACAAAAAACCTGTAAAAAAAGCTAAAGGGTACGACGCATCGTCCATTTCGGTGCTTGAAGGACTCGATCCGGTGCGAAAGCGACCGGGGATGTATATTGGAACCACCGGTCCTACTGGTCTCCATCACCTCATTTGGGAGGTATTTGATAACTCGCGCGATGAGGCGATGGGTGGTTTTGCTGACCGTGTCGAAGTTACTTTGCTTCCTGACAACTACGTTCGGGTGGTCGATAATGGTCGCGGGATTCCGGTAGATAAACACAAACAAAGTGGCCTATCTGCCCTCGAAACAATTCTGACCATCCTGCACGCAGGGGGGAAGTTTGGGGGTGAAGATTCTGGTTACAAGGTATCCGGAGGACTGCACGGAGTTGGAGTGTCAGTGGTAAACGCATTGTCGACGCATTTGGTGGCCGAGATTCATCGCGATGGTGGATCGTACATTCAAGAATACAATATCGGTGTTGCTAAAACAAAAGTGAAAAAAGTTGGTCCGAGCAAAGAAGTAGGAACATCGATCACGTTCCAGGCTGACCCAACTATTTTCCCGGAAATTAAATATGATTGGAAGTACATAGTGAACCACTTACGTCAGCAGGCGTACTTAGTTAAAGCAATGCGGATGACAGTTATTGATGCTCGTGATATTGATGACATCAACGGCAAAAAATATGAATGGCAAGGCAAGCGTTATCTGTCGGATGATCACCTACCGGTCCCACACGAAACCTTTTACTTCGAAGGTGGGTTACGGTCACTGGTGGCATTTAATAACTCATACCAGAAGCCAGTCCACAAAAATATTTTCTACGTAGAGAAAACTGATGTGAGTCCTGAGGTGCTGTCAGTCGAGGTTGCTCTGCAGTACGTAGACGATATTTCGCCGCGTATTACTGCCTTTGCTAACAATATCTATAATCCAGAGCACGGAACGCACATTACTGGGTTTAAAACGGCCTTGACCCGTACGCTCAATAATTACGCCAAGAAAAATAATTTCTTTAGCGTTAAAGACAAAGACGCTGGCTTTACCGGGGACGATGTGCTCGAAGGGATTACCGCTGTAGTCTCGGTCAAAATGCCAGAGATTCAGTTTGAAGGTCAGACCAAAGCAAAACTCGGATCAGTGGAGGCTCGTAGTGCAACCGAGTCAGTGTTTTCTGAAGCGTTTGCTATCTTCCTCGAAGAAAATCCAGACGATGCAAAAGCCATGATCAACAAGGTGATCCTAGCGGTAAAGGCGCGAAAGGCAGCCAAGGCAGCCAAAGACTCCGTGCTACGTAAGGGGGCGCTTGAAGGTATGTCACTTCCTGGAAAGCTGGCTGATTGCCAAAGTAAACGGGCTGAAGACTCAGAACTATTTATTGTAGAGGGAGACTCAGCCGGTGGTAGTGCCAAAATGGGCCGCGACCGAAAGACCCAAGCGATTTTGCCGCTACGCGGCAAGATTCTTAATGTCGAGCGGGCACGCATTGATAAAATGCTGGCCAGTGAACAAATCAAGAATATGGTGATTGCACTCGGGACTGCCATTGGTGACGTGTTTGATGTATCAAAATTGCGCTACCACAAGATCATTATCGCGACCGACGCGGACGTTGACGGGGCACACATTCGAACCTTACTATTGACCTTATTTTTCCGGTATTTCCGGCCGCTGATTGATGATGGATACGTGTATATTGCGATGCCGCCTTTGTACAAAATTCAAAAAGGAAAAGAAACTCGTTATGCGTTTACAGATAAAGAAAAGTTCGAGATCCTCAAAGATATGGGAGAAGACGTCAACCAAGAAGATGAAATAGTAACAGAAGGGGAGGACGGTGAGGCAGAAGCTGAAGCGGCTGTAAAAAAAGTAGGTAAAGCCAGGATCCAGCGCTACAAGGGACTAGGTGAAATGGATGCCGCAGAACTCGGTGAAACAACCATGAATATTAATAACCGAATCCTCAAACAGGTAACAATTGACGATGCGTTAGCTGCTGATAGAGTGTTTGATATCTTGATGGGGACAGATGTGCCTTCTAGGAAGTCTTTCATTCAAAATAACGCTAAGACTGCAAATCTAGACATATAAGCGATTTACTTCGTTAGGCTGCAGTAAATTAAGCTTCACCGTATAAGACATACGGCTCAGCTTAATTTCTTTACCGGCCTCGCAACTCATCTTATCTGTCTAGACATGCTATTAGGGTGGTAATATATGGTTGGTGATTGTAGATAAAAAAGGTCGCGACTATGTCGCGACCTTCTTGTATGTAGTGATTGCTACTGCGCAAATCCAACAGTTTGGGTGAATGAATCGTTTCGACTATTTCGGTCGCTCGATTCATCGATAGTTAGTTCGAATGTATGAATCGCTGGCGCTCCGGCAGGGAAACCGATCGTGAGTACCGCTCGTTCATTTGGTTTCAGTTCTGCTTGGGTTGGAGATTCGTACGTATCCCCGTTTGGAAGCTCCATAGAAAATGTCCAATCTCGTGAGGTTTTGGTCCCATAGTTTTTGACGGTAAATTGGATTGCTCCCGCTTCGTCGCTACTGACAGGTCCTGCAAAGAAAGTACGGTTACTGACAGTACCAACTCCAACGTAGGTTGCACCAAGATCAGTGTATCCGTTCGGGTTAGACACTGGGATTGCATAGGTGAACTCTTGAGTATAGGTTGGTGTGCTTGGTGTCGGTGTGGGTGTTGCTGCAGGCGTGGCAACTTCTTCGGTTACAACCTCGACAGTTTCTTCAACCTCTTCTTCAGTTTCTGTGGTCGCACCTTCAACAAATTGGTTGTTGATTGATGTGTTTACCACTGTGACAGTATTAGATCCAGTTGCGCGTGGTTCTGTATCGCTGGTTCGTAAAAATGCAATATTGTATGGCACATCGGCGTACCGATTTTTTTCTGAATCGATACCAAGCGTGAGGGTGTTTGTATCACCTACGTTGTAATTAGTGTCACAATCATATGGACGATCGCCGGCAGTCGTTAGGTGAGTAATTGCTACGCCGTCGATACATTCATAGGAAAAAACATATGAACCATTGGCGTTTACCTCACTCCATTCAATATCGAGTGTCTCGCCATTGTTTATAAGTGACGTATTACTAGTTACGGTGAGTGATCCTAATTCATCATTAGTATCAATAATGGTTTCTTGATTTTGGTTCACACTTTCTGCTAATGAAGCAACAGAATTGAATGCTCCCGGGAATACGTGTACTAGTTGAACTGCCAGCCACGCGACTACTAGTAAGACAGCGAGCAATCCAGCAATGGCCAAAGACTTGAGAATAGAATCTTTCTTGGTGGGTGATACTTTATTTGTTTCCATAATTTTGGGATAATAGCATAGATGTTATATTTGTCAATAACTTGCGGTAACGTGTACACACATATGGCGGATTTAGTAGCTCTGTAGACTATTGACATTTTATAAATTAGTGCTAAAGTACACCTTACTTATGTCTGGGCAACAAATAATCGAAGCCGTGCTACAACGTAAAATCCGTTTTATAACAACGTTTTTCTTTGTGTTTTTAACTATCTATATATTTCTATTTATCGTGGATTTTTTGCCCGAGGCACCAACAGAGCAAGAAACGACTGAACCAGCAGCTGAGCTAACTGAAGCTGAGCGCGAACAAATGTCTGAAGAAACTGATGTTTTGCAAACAGTATCAGAATCTCCTTTGAATATAGAAGTACTCGATACAGAACAGCCGGTTACTGAGGTAGCGACTCAGGATATGCCAGTATCAATGTATATAGAGAAACTGGACCGTACGGTAGATGTGCTAAACCCAGTGTCTCGCACTATTGCTGATCTAGACACCGCGTTACTTGAGGGTGCTGTGCGTCATCCTGATTCTGCTGCCCCTAACCAAGATGGGAATGTGTTTATCTTAGGGCATTCTAGTTATCTGCCAAACGTGTTTAATCGTAATTTCCAGGCTTTTAATGGGATTCAGAACCTCGAATGGGGTGATACGATCACGCTGACTTCGAATGCAGTAATCTATACGTACCGAGTCGAGAAAGTCTATAAAGCTCGTGCATCAGATGTGACGGTACCAATTGCCGATACTGGTCAAATGCTAACCATTGCGACCTGTAACAGCTTTGGTAGTACTGACGACCGATATATCGTCGAAGCCACCTTACAAGCGACCGAATCGGCGTAAAAAAGCCTTGACAAAAGCAATTAAGTTTGCTATTATCAATGCCGATAGACGAATTTGTTCTTTATGTTCGTCAAAACTCACATCAAACTCGAAGCCTTAGGAGGGTAGTTCGAAGCTACATATTCTACTGACGCTAACCATGTTATTCAAGTGCGTTAAAGAATTCTCCTGGTTGCCCGGCGCAAACTAAACGCGGGTAAGCTTCTTATATGTATAAGGTGCAGCATGTCCACCTGCGACTGGCAGTGCGGTTATACACCAACTCGCAGCGGGTCCAGTTGACATCTCAATGACTGCTCGACAATCATAATTGTTAGACGTCAAATGAGCGACTACAGTGCATATGGACATGCTGCCGATAGTTATTTTTTCACTCTTACGTACTTGGTGTAGGTTGGAGTGGCTGAAGTAATTACCTAATTAAACAATTTATTATGAAATCAACTCTAAATAGTTCTGCATACAGAATACTAGCGACTGCTGCAATTGTATTTGCAACCTTCGTTGCTGTTTTCTTTATGTTCAACGCATCTCTCTCAAGTGCTGGTGCTTCATTTTTTAACGCAGCAGAAGCCAGCACTAGTGACGCTGGTGGTTTTAACTTAGACCACTCTTGGGGCGGTGGAAGTATCGGCTTCCCGTACGGGAGTTTTGTGTATGGTTGTACTGATGATGCGGCAACCAACTACGATCCCGATGCCGATATCAATGACCGTTCGTGTATATTTCCTCCAGTTGAAGGGTGTACTGATCCCTTTGCAACGAACTATGATTTTAAAGCCGACAAGGATGATGATTCGTGTGAGTACCCTGAAGTAGAAGTCACTTCATGTGATCTTACTGCGAGCGCAGAGATTATTGCAACCGGCGGAAGTGTGACCCTGACTTGGGAAACTGAAGGGTATGAAGAATTTACACTCAATGGTCAGTCTATCTCAGATGCCAACGGAAATAAGACATTTACGAATGTTTTAGAAGATACAACCTACACCTTTGTAGCAACCAATAGTAATGGAGACAGGTGTCAAGCAACGGTAACTGTGCAGTGTCTTCCACCAGTAGTCCCTACCTGTGAATCATTCAATATCACTCAGTCAACTGTTGTTCCAAATGCAAACCTAACCTTCAATTGGAATACTACTAACGCCACCAACGTCTCAATCGACAACGGTATTGGGGCGGTCACAGTTGATGGTACAAACGAAATCTTCCAAGCACCAGCTGCAGAAGGAACTTACACCTATACTCTGACCTTTGACGGCAAGACTAATAATTCATGTGTTGATACGGTTAAGGTTGAGAAGCCGGTAGTACAAACTCCACGATGTGATGCATTTAATGCCTCACCAGTAGCAATCACAGAAGGGGAAAGTAGTCTCCTTACCTGGGAAACCACTAATGCCACCCGAGTTGTCATCAACAACGGTATCGGAGAAGTAGCGGCTGATAGTTCAATTGAAGTATCACCACTTACCTCGACTACCTACCTACTAACAGTATTTGGAACTGACAACAAAAAAGTTCAGTGTGAAGCGCCGGTGACTGTTACCGATCCTGTTAATCCAGGGTGTACAGACCCTGCAGCAACAAATTACGATCCAACTGCGACAAAAGACGATGGATCATGTGTATTTGTCAAAGTATGTGAACCTGGTGACGTACATTACAACCCAGAAGCTGATCTTAGTGGATCTATCTTTGATGGATCTAAAGGAAAGGTGACCAACAGTTCACACTACTGTAAGTATAAAGTTGGGCTAGCCTCATACGAAAAATTCGATGAAATTATCGACAACCAAAAATTATTTGACAGTGCTACTGGTATTGTTGAGCCAAAAAGCTCAGTTGAGCTGCATGTTGAAACGCCTAGTTGTGCTTACCAGATCGATCTATTTTATGGGGACGTCTTGCTGTCACTTGATGGGCAACGATACGGAACCCGACTGCTTGACGCGAAGCACCTAAATAGTGGAGCTGGTTATTGTGGAGAAGTAGTTGCACCATCATGTGATGCGTTTACTTCTGCACCAACAGGTATTACAGAAGGGGAAAGTAGTCTCCTTACCTGGGAAACCACTAATGCCACCCGAGTTGTCATCAACAACGGTATCGGAGAAGTAGCGGCTGATAGTTCAATTGAAGTATCACCACTTACCTCGACTACCTACCTACTAACAGTATTTGGAACTGACAACAAAAAAGTTCAGTGTGAAGCGCCGGTGACCGTGACTCCAAAAGTGGTACCGCCTACCTGTGATTCATTTACTGCTTCACCAGATATGATCATTACCGGTGGAACCAGTACGCTTGCGTGGGAAACTACCAATGCGGTTTCAGTATCTATCAACAATACGGTAGGAACCGTAGGGCTCGATGGAAATACAGAAGTTGCGCTTGTTACTGGCACAGTCTTTGTCTTGACTGCGACTGGGGAAGATGGAACGGAAGTTACCTGTGAAGCACCAGTACAAGTCTCAGCCGAGCCAGTACCAGTGTGTGAAGCATTCGATGCTACGCCAGGAACACTACCGGTTAACGGAGGTTCAGTTGACTTAGCCTGGACAGTAACTGGTGCTGAAACCGTAACGATTGATAACGGAGTAGGAGCCGTTGCTCTAACCGGTAATCAGTCAGTTAATGTAACAGAATCAACAACGTTTACACTAACAGCAGTTGATAGTAATGGTGACGACGTTAGCTGTCTCGCGCCAGTCGCGGTAGCTGATCCAGCTCCAGTGTTTACCTGTGCTGAAAACGTAAGCTTTATAGCCTCTGACACGTCAATTGACGAGGGAGATTCAAGTCGACTGTCGTGGGATGTTACTGGTGCTGATTCGGTTTCAATTTCTGAAATCAATGCATCAGGACTTACTGGAACAGAAGATGTTTCACCATCGTCTGACACAACCTACGTACTAACAGCTACTAAATCAGGCTTTAACCCGATTGACTGTAACGTACGTATCGACGTATCAAGCGGAGGCGGCGGAGGTGGGGGAAGTTCATCTCCACGATGTGAACTAGAGATCTCAGACAATAGAATTGATCGAGGTGACGAGATCACACTGACTTGGGATTCAAGTCGAGCACGAGAACTCATCTTGACCGACGATCGTGGAAACACCATCGTGACGACTGAAGATAGACTTAGTGATGACAAAGAAGAACTATTTGATGGCGAAATCACTCTGACCCCAACCCGGGATACAGAATATACCCTACGAGTGGAACGAGGATCACGAGATCGAGAATGTACCGTTGATGTAGAGGTGGAAGATGATGAAATCGTACTGTTAGAAACTCGAGACCAGGCACCACTAGTTGCTGGAATCTCGCTTACTGAAGTACCTTATACCGGGTTTGAAGCTGGAACGGTTATGACATTCCTATTCTACGCGCTACTAGCAGCCTGGGCTCTGTACATTACCTATGTACTGGTGATTCCTAAGACCCTGCTGAGCGCAGCACCACAACTGGTGACCCCCCAAAATTCAGCAGATCACATGACCAGCGCTGAAAGTATGAGACCAGATGCCTTTGCTGCACTGTCGACTGCATCAGTCGCTACGTCGACAGCTGCAAAAGCTGCTGCCCCAGCAAACTTGCCAGTTGCAACAGCCGAGCCAGTAGCGGCTGTAGAAGAAGAGACAGTAGTTGATACCGCAACCGGAGTTGAAAACCAAGCACACCTGCATCAGGCACTACTTTCAAGCAGCGCAGTACAATCATTGATCGCAATGACAACTGATGCTGACCGTTCAGAAACACTGACAAAAGTGATCGCTGATGCAAAAGGTGCCTACCCACTAGAAGATGGCTGGGTAGTAATCAACCAAACACGTCTGACCGAACTGACAACACAACCAACTCCAACTCCAACTCCAACAGTTACGGCTTTAACTGGAAATGGTTCACTGGCAGAAGCTGTGGTAACCGGAAATGTTGTAGCAGCTTATGAGTTGATTGGAACTCGTCCAATGTTTGCTCTAGCTGACGCTTCAGCTGATCTAGACACACTCTACCGTAACCGAAAGGGAGCGAACGAACCGGTGTCAGATCTTCTCACAGCAGCAACCAAAGATATGACTGATGTCCAGATTGCAGACATGATCGCAGCGCTCACTGGTGCGCTTGACGGCACATACACTGATGAAGCTTCAGCTGTGAAAATGGCCATTATGAAGGCAGTCAAAATCGCTGCGTAATCGACGCAAGCAATCATTAATACAAACCGGCCGGCACCCTAGGGAGCCGGCCGGTTTGTTGCATTGGTGTACTACCTCTCCATCCATTTATACGCTAGCCTCCGTAGCTAATTTCACCAAAAGTTCGTCGATACTCATTGCAGTTGACTCTCCGGTGTCTCGTGATTCGACTGTTACGGTACTGTCAGCGATATCTTTGTCACCAATAATCAAGAAGTAGGGAAGTTTATCTTTCTTTGCATTTCTTACTTTCTTGCCCATAGATTCGTTGTCAGTGTCGATCTTTGATCTAAATCCCGCTGCCACTAATTTATCGTGCACTCCTTGTGCGTACTCATTATGTGCTTCTGCCACTGGAATGACAGCGATTTGTTCTGGTGACAACCAAAGCGGGAAGTTGCCGGCAAAGTGTTCGATGACAACACCCATGAATCTTTCAAGCGAACCACTAATTGCTCGGTGAATGACCACTGGTCGTTCTTTTTCACCAGTTTCATTTATAAACTTTAAATCAAACCGCTCTGGTAAGTTGAAGTCACATTGGATAGTTGCTAGTTGCCATTCACGACCAATTGCGTCTTTGAACATAAAATCTAATTTAGGCCCATAAAACGCAGCCTCACCCTCAACCCGTTTATAGTTTAACTTATTGAGTTGTGCCGCTTCTTCTAGCGCTGCCTCTGCTTGTTCCCATACCGCATCTTCCCCTAAGTACATACCCTCGCTGTCTCGTACCGACAAACTAACCCAGTAGTCATTTAATAGACCCATAGTGCTGTAGAACGCTCGAACAATTTCAACCATAGTTGATACTTCCTGCGTAATTTGATTTGTACGGCAAAATATATGACCATCATCTTGAGTAATTGCTCTGACTCGAGTAAGGCCAGATAGTTGGCCAGATTTTTCGTATCGATATACTGTTGCTGGTTCAAAGTATCGTACTGGCATGTCCTTGTAAGAGAATTGATTGTCTGCAAAAATTTGCATATGATGTGGACAGTTCATAGGTTTCAAGGCAAAGTCTTCGTCACCACCCTTAACACGAAATAATTCTTCGCCAAATTTTTCTGCGTGGCCGCTCATCTCATATAACGAGATGTTTGTAATGTGTGGTGTCCAGACTCGAGAGTATCCGCGGTCTTTGTGCAAATCCCAAAGATAATCCTCGATAGCTTGTCGAATTATCATCCCTTTGGGTTTCATTAATGGTAGTCCAGCTCCGACTAATGGTGAGATCGTATACAAATCAAGCTCAGGACCAATTTTGCGATGGTCACGTTTTTTCGCCTCTGCTTGCTGTGTCTCGTATGCCATCAGCTCGTCTTTGGTGTCAAAGGCGATCCCGTAGATGCGCGTCAGCATCGGGTTTTTCTCGTCACCACGCCAGTAGGCACCGGCGATTTTGTCGAGCTTAAAGGCATCCATGGCAATTTCTGCTTTTGGGTTGTCGACATGACCGCCGCGACAGAGGTCGGTAAAATCACCACAGGTATACAGGGTAATTTTTTCTCCCTTGCCATCGATCTCATCGATCAGCTCTAGTTTAAACTGGTTGCCAGCAAATTTATCTCGAGCTTCCGCTGCCGACACTTCGGCGTGCGACCACTCGGTCCATTTATTAATCTGTTTCTTCATGCCTTTCTGGATACTCTTGAGGTCATCTTCACCCGGAGTTTCACCAGCTGAAAAATCAATATCATAGTAAAACCCAGTATCAATCGCTGGTCCAAGGGCCAGTTTGGCATGCGGATACTGCTCGAGCACTGCTGCTGCGAGGAGGTGGGCTAAGGTGTGCCGTTTGTGTTCTAAATTCTGTGTCATAGACTGAAGCGGTGGCAAAATGAGCGAACTATTTCGTTATGGAGCCTCTGTAGCTCAGTCATCGTACTACTCGTACGTCTCCTTCACTACTCTCTCCATGCCTCGTATTTCATCTCATTTTACTCACCGTTGTGATTAAGTAGTTAGTAAAAAGAAATCGCCCAAGTGAATACATGAAAATTCATATACTCACTCGGACGATCTTGCTCGCGGTTCCACCGAGTTTCCAGGCTAGTATGCCAGCCTGACTCTCTTGCTACAGATTAGACTAGATATTCCCAGTACCTAATCTCGGTATCGTATATGATACCGAGATTGAATTGGCGGTTGGTAGTCGCCACAATCTCTGTCCTCATCATCGTACCTCTAGCTCGAGATTTTGGCAAATAAAAACCGCGCCGGAAACTGGCACGGTTGGATGGCTACTTGCTGCGACCAGAGTGGCCGGCCAGTTCTCGACAGTTCCGACACGGTAACCCATTGATTCCCTGACGATATGTCCGAGTTTCTCATTCGTTTCTGAGTCGGGTTGGGGTTACTCGAAATCGTGCAGAGAAACCCAACCGGCAAAAGCACGGAAGTCGAAGCGACCACGGCCGGTCGATGTACCTTTGCGAACATAGAGTTCAAGCGACCGCTCCAACTTATCCTCTCCCAACCGAAAGAAATTGTAGTTGAGCACCTTTTTCGCCATTTGCTCGATCCGCGGCATCATAGTCAGCAGATACTCATATTCTGCATATTCCGGTCGATAGAGTTCACCGTTGTCAATGGCTGATGAAATCAAGTAGCAGGCAGCGTCCGTATCAGGCGCACTGCCATAGTAAAAAAGACCAAGTCGCATGTCGTCCTCCTATAGGTTGCGTACTCAGTAGTTAGAGTACGTGTTTTTTTTGCAAAATCAAGTCAACCGCTTCATCCGATCAACTAAAATACTCGGTTTGTCGTTGCGGATGTTGTGCTGTATAAAACCATAAAACGTCGTATACTGTGATAACTATGACCACTGCGCAAGCGTTAAAAAAATTGGATAAGATTGAGAAAGAACTAGCAGCAGTGAAAGCTGAGGTTTTGGCTGATGTCCCGTATGACGACGAGTTGTCAGATGAACTCAAGAAAGAATTAAAACGTATTTCTAAAGAATCACCAGTTGCAACCTATGCTGGCCCGGGCAGTCTATCTAAACTAGCTGCTCAATATGCAGATGCAGATTAGTTTTCCAAAGATTTTCTAAAACATTTTGACCGATTGCTAAAGGCCGTCAAAATTAAAGCCGAGTCAAAGGTCGTTCTATTGCAAGTAGACCAAGAACATCTGTACTTACATGCCAAAAAAATGCAAGGCAAACCCACGAGACACTCTTGTCGGGTCGGTCGTGAGTATCGGATTTTGTTTGAGACGCGCGATAC
>Ga0306869_1000497_pt1 | contig 18065 bp, 14 predicted proteins | sample AntRauTorckE6833_FD_190421 | JGI IMG/M metagenome (GOLD analysis project Ga0306869, IMG submission 190421) | Saline lake microbial communities from Rauer Islands, Antarctica - Metagenome Torckler E6 #833 (v2) (version 2) | ecosystem: Environmental > Aquatic > Non-marine Saline and Alkaline >... | reverse complement strand
CAGCGTTTAATTCTTTTTCATCCCGGCTTATCGTCGGTAAAGATTTGCCATTCATTTCCGTATATGGAGCGGTGGGCTACGAAACTTCCTCCATGGATCTTGATGTAACCGGTAATTATCCGATTGAGGTTCCATCTGCTGTGCCGGGACAAACCCAGACTGAAACGCTTACCGATCCTTTCTCGTACAGCGAAGATGGAGACAATACCTATAGCCTAAGCGGTGGAGTGAAGTTCAAACTCGGATTTTTCCACCTCTTTGGAGAATATACGCTGGCTGACTACTCCGTTGCTAATGGCGGCATTGCCTTTAGCTTTCGATGAGCTAAAGAGTAAAGCTAATATTAAGTGATACTTTATTTACCTAACTGCTTCCGTCGCTCCCTACTACACCAAGGTTTCTTAGGGCAGGCTGCTGCGGAAGCAGGACAGCACAGGTAAGGTATCATGATCATGCCTGAGCAGAGCATGAAATCAGGCCCTAATTAGCTTAGCTTTTTAAGCTATTCAGGGCTTGCTCCCGACGAATAATAAGTACAGCAAAGCATGATATAAAAACGGTTATGGCCAAATAGAAAAGCGTGCCGCCGTCGCCCTGTACTTCAATTCCAAGCGCAGTGAGATGAAAAAATATAGCTCCTGAAATCGTAAAAAGTCCTAAAATAGCTCCCATCCAAGCTTTGCGCGGAACGAGCAGTAAAATACTCGCAATCAGTTCCACAATACCTGAGCCATATCGTCCCCAGGGCTCCATTCCTACTGTTTCAAAAATATAGATGGATTCCGGGGCTCCGGTAAATTTAAAAAACAACGTTTGCAGTAAAATTCCTGCAGCTACCAATTGAAAAACCCAAGATGTTATTTTAGCCGTTTTTGAGAGTGATGTATCCATGCAATTATTTTTTAATTAACGTATCCCAGTTATTATCCGCATTTGCTTTTAACGCTTCCTCATTCTCGTTCCAGTCCGGCAGGGTATTATTCCAAAAAGAATTATAAAACAGAAATAACTCCCCATCAATAATTTTATACGTTTCGGGGTCCACTTTTACCTTCGAGCCGTCATCCCCCATCGCGTAGGCACACCACCCCCCATAAGCTGGTTCATATTTTTGCGGCGTCTTTTTAAAGGTTGAGCGGTTCGCTGTACTCAAAAAATAATAAGTCAAGCCCTTGTGGGTATAACTTATTTCTGAAACTCCTTTTTTAGGTTCATCATCAGCATAATAGCTTACCGCGTCATAGCCATCCAACGCTACTCCGTCATCGGAGAGATTATATGTTTCCACGCGTCCTTTTTTATCCGGCTGTTGTGCCTGCACGCTCATACTGATAAAAAATGGCATCAATACAAATACCAAAAACTTCATCGTGTTACTATTTGATTACAACTGTTCTAGTGCATTGTGCGGTTGAAAAAAAATATACCACCTGGCAGCGTTTCCGTGGTTTTTCTGAAACCTGTCAGCGTGTAAAATCAACGCAGTCACTGACAGGTTGATTTTGGTAGTTAACCGCACAACGTGTTTGCAACAATTTATTTTTATTGATCCTATAATGAATCACGATATTCTAACATCTTGCTGCCTGCTACTGCTTTTTATAGCTGCTCAATGCACCAATGATGTCTTTAACAGAGCTTATATCTGCCCCTTTTCGGGCATTAGCAGTGCCAATGCTATACGCTATTTTCCATTGACGCATCAATGCTTTTTGGGCATCCCAAATTGAATTTTCAATATCATAGATGCTGGTATCCTCAGAGGTAACGCCATTTACTTCAATAATGTGCAAATTGGTACCGGCTTTAAGCGTTTCTTTTGATGTCGTTCGGATATCAAACCGGCCAAAAGAGAACCCTTCTGCTGTATTGCTAATTTTATCCATCCTTTTTCTAAGTTCAGGCGTTATATGTGCCGAACCATCACTAAAAACAGCTCCGCGTGCATGCGTTCCCAGCTCTACCAACCGTATATTTTCACCCTCGGCGGGCGTTTCGTATAGGTTGTCCTTATGATGATCGAAATGCTTTTTTGCCAGATTTAATGTTTGCTCATCTTTTAAAATAAGTTCTTCAAGGGTGCTTTTTCCATCACCGCTAAGGGTTAGTAAGTTTTTATCAGTAATAGATAAAATATGGCCTTTATCCTCCCCCGGAAGGTGGTAATAGAACACTCCGTATTCCCGGCCGGCAATATATTCTTGAATGATCAGCTCATTGGCCACATCATTCAGCGCTTGATTTAAATCCAATTCATTCTTTATGATTTTAACACCGGCTCCGCGCTGCCCCACATCAGGCTTAACCACCACAGGAAACGCCAAATCATACCGTTGCATAAAGTTTTCGGCTTCGCTGATTCGCTCTTCATCTGATAGATTGGCAGGCAAAAATTGATAAGTAGCAACGCAACCGCTTGATTTAAATTTGTCTAAAATTTTTGCTTTTGATTCACCGATAAATCCCCCGTGAATGATGCCCGGGTTGGCAGCGGTAAACAGGGTCAGTTGGTGATGCTTAATACCCAAAAACGCAATATAAACGCATACCGGCGCATATAAAATATAAGGAGACCAAAACTCCCACCGGCTTAATCACCGCCATCGCGAAAGCATGAGCCGCCGCCCCCGGTAGCTTAATAGCGGGAGAATGACTTTTGTGATGAAAATCATAAAGAGAATGATTCCCAGCAGAAAAAGCAGCGCGTATTCTTGGTAGGCTGCAAAATGTGACAGTAACTCGGCCCCCACCAGTGTTGAAATACCTACCAATAAGGGCGTCCAGATTATACAGGCAATTAAAAAGTATCCGGTAAACATCCAAAAAGAAGCGCCTATGGCACCGGCGCTAAAGTAAGTGGGCATTCTGCTCCCCGGTAAAAAACGACTTGCAATAATGATAGCAGGCCCCTTGGCTTTAAACCATTCACTGCTTCTTTCAAGGTCTTTTTTTGATAAAATCCATTTGAATGGCGCACGGCGCACCGCGGCTTTGCCCAACCAACGTCCGGCCAGATACAGCAGAATATCACCCACAAAAATGCCCAGAAAGCAGGCCGCAACGGCCGGCCAAAAACCTATAAGTCCACGAGCAGCCATCAAGCCCGCCCCAATGCAGGTTAAGTCTTCACTGATAAGCGTTCCCAGCACAATCACCAGCATCATAATGATTAACGCCAACCCTTTAAACTTTTCAAAATTAATATCGTCAAAGGGTTTTTGGGCTTGCTCAATACGCACAGATGATGCCTGGGAAGCTGGTAATGCATTTTCATTTTCAACGGATTTCACAAAGGCACTTAAATCTTCTGCAATAGCGTGGTGATTTGACTGAACAGCTCCATGCCCTCCCGAATATAATTTTAATGAGCTTTGAGGCACAATACGATGATGTTCTTTGGCAGCGGCCAATGGTACCAGCTCATCACCGGTGCCATGTTGAATAAGCATGGGTTTTTGGAAGCCTCTCAAATAACTGCGCAGCGGGCGCTGATCGGACTCATAAAAACTTTTAGCATAGGGTATATTTAGCAAAAAGTCATTGAAATAGCCAAAATGTGGTATGCCATTATGGAACATCCAAATGAATGATAACTGCGCGCCATGGATAACATGATTTAATTGATAACTGCCTAAAAGCTCTAATTCTTGAACGCCAATGGAAGATAGCAGATCCAGCGATTGGACATAGCCGGGATATTTATGCGCCATATTTATGCCGACTCCACCCCCTAAGCTGTACCCTACAACATGGGCATTATCCACTTTAAGTAAATCCATTAACTGTTTGATATACAGAGAATAAGAATTTATAGAATAACTTGGCACTTCTCGCGAGGAACCATCGTAGCCCGGAAAATCGGGAGCAATAACTCTAAACTTATCAGAGAGTTCAGATATTAGTTTAGAAAACATAGGCGTGGCTATCGGGCTGCCGTGCAGGAGTAGAATAACAGGTGGGTTTGGGGCCGAGCCGGCGTACTTATCAAGGTAGGCAATGGTTACATTTTGGTTCGTAAGCAGGGAATCACCCGCTACGGCTTGAACCCGGACCGTTTGTTGGTCATCATCCGGTTGCGCAACATAAGGATTCAACAACTGCCATACATGCGAACTTCCAAGAAGCAGCAGATAAAGAAGAAGTGCAGCTCCCCACCAGCTGAACCATGAGCGTTGTTTAACATTCATTGAATCTCCGGTGAGTCACCCTCAAGATGGATTTATTGATGTTTCTTGTGCTGTAAAGTAGATGGTGCTATACCAAAACCTTCGGGTGGTATAAAATCTTGGACACGAACTATAAATGCAATCAATGCATAATGGTGCACCGTATGTCCAATAAGGAACTGCAGTTCACGATTCACAGACGAACGGCTTCATCCATCATCCCCATCTGCCTGGCCATCATTGCTTCGTACTTTCACAAAATCATTAAAATCAGTTCCCTTGCCGAGCTCTTTAAGATTTGCCATGCACTCCTCAATAACCGCTATGGCATACATGCGTTCCTGTTCCAGACGGGTATCGCGAGCGCGGGCATCATAATCAACCGTGGAAGGCTTTCCCTCTGTAAGGCTTAAATAATGATCGATAACGTGACGCATGTGCTTTCCGGCCGAACTGCTAAAATACGGGCTGTTATCAAACCGGTACTGCTTATTGGTCAAGTCTTGCAACAGCTCAATTCCCTGCTGTAAAAAATGAACATTCATGCGAATAAGCGGATCATTTACAGACATAATAATTAGGTTGTAGTTGGATTAAAGTTTTTTGCTACGGCTTGATGCAGTTTACGGCTTAATGATTTACGATCAGTATCCTGCATAGATGAATCTCCAAAATGAATATGCGCCGTGGACGATTTAATTTTAAGTAAATTCCAAAAATGAGTTAGGAAATCCATTTCTCCCCACCAACAAATATCTTTCCAGGCTTCAGCTTCACCCTCGGCACTATATGAGATAGAAGCGTAGTGCACCGAAAGATCATGAGAAGCCGGATAATGCAGTAGCGACGATTTAAACGGAAGCACTTCGGCTCCTCTGCTACTGGTTCCCTCCGGAAATAATATTACGCCCTGCTCTTCTGTAATATTATCTTCGATAAGGCTATTTACGCGATTTAGGTCTTGGCGGTTTTCACGATTGATGAAAATAATACCCATCAAACGGGCCGCAAACCCAAAAAAAGGCCAGCTTTTAATTTCAATTTTGGCAACAAATGTTGTTTTCAGGTGTTTCCAAAAAGGCAAAATATCAATATAGCTTAAATGGTTGCTGATTAGGAAAAAAGGCGGCTCGGGCGGCGATCCTTGTACGTGAATTTTTAAGCCGATTATTGCTGCCACGTTGCCGGCCCACCGAGATATAATCCAATTTTTCCATTTTAGTCTCATACCCTGGCTTGCAAAGCAAAATAGAAGTCCCACCCAAAAAATGAGAAGTACAATAAGTAAATACACCGTAAATACCACCAACCGAAAAAAGGCTCTCAGGTTTTTCATACCCCCTTACATTAATTAAAAAACAGCATTCGCGTACGTTCGTCCAATTTTTTAACATCAAGCAACACCAGATAATCAATGGTCTTAAATTCTCGATCCATTGCCGGGTGGCTGCAAACCTTTGCCCCCAGATCCATATACAATCGAAAAAGCTGCGGGAGCGATATTTGATCCACTTTCTCACTTTCAGGTTCCTTTTTTTGGCATTCAAAATTGGCGGTAGTGTCTAAAAGGAATTTATCATGAACGTGGTGATGCATTTCTAAATATTTCATAACATTCCAAGCCTCTTGGGGCGATTGGCTGGTAAGTGAGCAGCAGCCAAAAAGATAGCGTTTTTCATTCCTCATCATATATTTTGCCAACCCCCGCCAAAGCAAAAATAATACCCGTCCATTGCGATGTTCTGCGCTTATACAGGCCCGGCCTACCTCTACCGAAGATTGTAACAGTTGATCCGGAAGAGTGGACAAATTAAACTCTTTAGCCGTATAAAACCCATTGTTTCGCCGGGCGTTAAAAAATGTTTGCATCCGGTAGGTGCCAATTACGGCGCCGGTTTGCCGGAATATGACCAGCAGGTGATCACACTGATCATCATAAATATCTTCATCACGCCGTGTTTCACCGGATGCCTTCAGGCCCTCGCCAAGCTCTACGTTAAACACCTCGTATCGAAGGCGTTGAGCTGCCGCCAGGTCGTCCTCATTTTGTGCAAATTGCACCTCATACTTATTGGTTGAAAGAAAATTTGAAAGCATAAAAGTTTATGCGGCTCTAAGCCAGATTTATTGTGCCCGTTATACAACCCCAAAAATGTATATCCAATATCTTATAAATATGGGCTTATCCTACAACAAGAAAAACCAAAATAATAGTAGCAGAAGCATCACCACGGCTACTATTTGAATGCTTAACCGGCGGGGTTGGGGATTTTTTGAGGAAACCATAAATGTAATACAAATTTAAAGGTTTATTAGATTTCTTAAGTATATAAATTTTTTCGATTTAATAAACGTTTATATTCCGATTGTAGATTAATCAACAAAACAACAACGCATCAAAAATTTATTCGGTAATGAGTGATGAAATAACCATTCGAAATTCAATCTCTAAAACGTGGGGCATAATCAGCATAAGCGGACTAATAATTTCCGTAATATTCTTTTTTGCCCCCTCCTACTCCGGCAGCCCTTTATGGATTGGTATTTTTCGTCTGCTGGCCTTTATTGGATTTGCCGCATCCGTTATAAGTTATCTTCAGCATAGAGAAAAAACGAAAAAAATAACACTTCTGGTTGATGAGAGCCAAATCATCGTTCAATATTTTATTGCTTCCAGGAAAGAGCAGGAAGAACTATTTGAGCGTAACACGGTTAAGACCATTAAAGTTAAGTCTGCTCCGGCCATTTGGGGTTTTTTTCCACGAAATGAACTACGTAAATTCTTGATTACCTTCACCGATAGCAAAAATACACTATCGTTTTTCAAGTTTGGCGGGAAGAATTTATTTATTTCAACCGATGATGCCGCAACAGTGCAAGATTTTCTTGGTCAATATTGTACGGTCCGGCAAAGCTGAAAAACTCATATTTTAGTACTCATTTAGATTAACTTTTATGCCTTTTATTTCAACATACGTTATTTAGTCTTGTATATTTAGGTGAGAAATTGCCTGCGCGATTTTTAAATAATTTAATCAACCCCCAATATTAACACCTCAATTAACATGCCGCATTTTAAATCTATTTTTATTCTTATTCCGCTAATTTTTTTGGTACTCTTTTCATGTTCAAGAGAAGAAAATTATGACGATGAAGCAGACCGTCTGGCCCAGGAATTTATCATTGTAGATGGCCATGTTGACCTGCCCTACCGCCTGAACAATAATCCGGAAGATGTATCCGGAACAACATCGGACGGTGATTTTGACTATGATCGCGCAAAAGAAGGCGGGCTGAATGCGCCGTTTATGTCTATTTATATTCCAGCGCGCTATCAAAAAACAGACTTTGCTATGAACGTGGCTGACAGCCTTATCAATCTTGTGCGGCAGCTCGAGACCGATCACCCCGAAAAATTTGCCATTGCCACCTCTCCGCAGGAAATAGAAGCACAGTTTAAACAGGATCTTATTTCGTTACCCATGGGATTGGAAAATGGCGCCCCGATAGCAAATGATCTGAAAAATGTGCAGCGGCTTTACGATAAAGGAATACGTTATATAACCCTGACTCATTCTAAAGATAACCAGATAAGTGACTCATCATACGATACGTCTGGCACCCACGGCGGGCTGAGCTCATTTGGCGAAGAAGTAGTTAAAAAGATGAATGAAACGGGCATAATGGTTGATATATCGCATGTTTCCGACAGCGCATTTTTTGACGTTATGGACATCACCGAAGCCCCGGTGATCGCCTCGCATTCATCAGCGCGATTTTATACACCCGGCTTTGAGCGTAACATGAGCGACTCCATGATTACCATGCTGGCTGAAAATAACGGCGTGATGATGATTAATTTTGGCTCCGATTTTATTAGCGATTCATCCCGTACCAACTCCGATAGTCTGGATGCCCACATCAGCCGCTGGCTTGATGAAAACAACCTTGAACGCTCTGATGCTGAGGCACAGGAATATATTGAAGAATATGAGTCACAAAACTACCGCTACGCCACGCTCGATGAAGTTGTAGATCACTTTGAGCATGTTATAAATCTCACCGGCATAAATCATGTTGGTATTGGCTCTGATTTTGACGGCGTGGGTGATACGTTGCCTGTTGGGCTCAAGGATGTTTCAATGTATTCAAATTTAATTCAGGAACTCTTGGATCGCGGATACACCAAAGACGACATTGGCAAGATAACGCACCGCAATATTTTCCGTGTGTGGAATGAAGTTACTGAAACGGCCCAACGACTTTCAAATAAAGATGCAATGGAGTAGTGGAATGAATGTGATATCAACCCCCACCCTGCTGCTTGATGAAAAAACCGTGCGCCGAAATATTTCGGTGATGGCAGATAAGGCTAAACAAAATAAGGTTGTCTTTAAACCGCATTTTAAGACGCATCAGTCGGTACAGATAGGCCAATGGTTCCAAGATGTTGGTGTTGAAAAAATAACGGTATCATCGGTTACCATGGCCGAGTATTTTGCTGATGCAGGGTGGATGGATATCACCATTGCTTTTCCCTGCAACATTCTACAAATCGATCGTATTAATGAGCTGGCCGCTCGTATATCGCTCTCAATTTTAGTGAGTGATGCGAATGCGTTGCCGGTGCTTACCCAATCACTGACGAATCCGGTGCAGGTGTATATTGAGATTGACACCGGTTCGGATAGAACGGGCTGGGCCCCTCATCAAACCGATTCTATTTCAAAAGTGGTAAATCAAATTTATGATCATTCCCAATTACAGTTTAAAGGGTTTTATTCCCACCCCGGTCATTCCTATGCGGCACGGTCAAAATCTGAGATCAGAAAGATTCACGGGGATGCGGTGAGCAAAATAAATTCTCTAAAAAAGCAGTTTCAGACCCAATATCCCGATCTGGTATGCTGTATTGGAGACACTCCCTGTTGTAGTGTGGCTAAGCATTTTGAAGGCATTGATGAAATAAGCCCCGGTAACTTCGTTTTTTATGATTTAATGCAGCACCAAATTGGGGCTTGTCGGCTTAAAGATATAAGCGTGGCACTGGCTTGTCCCGTAGTAGCAACATACCCTCAACGAGGTGAAATTGTGATCCACGGCGGAGCGGTGCATTTATCTAAGGAGTCAATAAGGGTTGATGGGCATAAAATGTATGGAAGAATCGTTCAATTAAGTAATGATCTGCACTGGGAAGAACCGGTAGATGGGTGTTGGGTAAAATCGCTCTCGCAAGAACATGGGATTGTAAAATGTTCCAACGAATGTATTAAACAGCTTGATTTGGGAGATCTAATTGGCATATTACCGGTTCATTCATGCCTTACCGCTGATGCGATGAAAAAATATTATACAATAAATGATTTAACCGAACTTGAGCACATGCAAGCCAGTCTGTAATTGAAGTAAAATTAGAATTTGATCATTGGCCGTTATTTCTACCGCTTAAGTCTATTTGAGGCCTTTGTCCCTAGGACTCCTTCGGAGAAATACTATCCAAGAGTCTTCTCCCAAAGGGATGCCTTCGGAAGACTACATTCGCCCGATGAAATAGTCGGGGCTCATTGCACCGCAGGTATGCCTTTTGCCACAGGCATCCCTTTGGGGTCTATCCTCCCGAGTACTCGGGATCGGGGACGAAATGACAACGAGCCTTTCAATGCCCTTTAATAATTATTGTAAAGCCACGCATCAACATTCACATCTTTTCTAATTTGTCGGAGGAACTGATCAGCTTCTTGCTCGTCTTCAAAGCCTTTATAAGCGACCATGTAATAGCCGTCTCCCACGTTAACCAATATTTCGGCTTCATGTCCGTCTTCTATTAATTGCTTTTTGTAAGAATCTGCATTGCTTTCATTTTTGAACGAGCCGCCTACCACGTAGTAGGTATAAGACTCATCATTGGTTGAAATGGAATTAGACACATCTCCTGATTGATTTTCGCCTTGGGGATCATCAAGCTCAATTTCGCGAACCGGTATTTCCGGGTCCACTTGTTCCACCTCAAGGGTGTCGTCATTATTATCGGATACCTGCTCTTCAGCCGGTGCTTGCATATTGTCGTCTTCAATTTCCTCTTCAGTGGGAATCTCCTCTGTTTCCACAATGGCCTGTTGCTTGGCGGTATTGCGGTACCGTTCCAGATCATTTTGAATGCGAAGCCGTTCATCTCTTAATTTTTCAAATTTCCCTGTTAGAACGCCTTTCTCTATGCGCTCGGGAATACCTGGAACAATAGAGGCCTGAATTAAAATCACCAATTCCCGGGTTTGATAATCTTTAGAGTTATATCCAAACAAATATCGCAATCCAAAAAACCAGGGCGGAAGATCTTTAAGTATGGGAACGCCGCGCCGCACTTCAGAGGCTTCCGTACGGTATAAGCCGGCTATAGCTGTAGTTTCATCATTCAGCAGCAGGGTTTGGGTCGTCGCATTTTGTTTATTAATAATGGTACTCACCGGATCGGGCTGAGCTGACGAACGCTCGGCCTCAATTTCAAGATGAATAAAGGTTGTGTCCTTGTATTCAATAACCTGAGGCACAACATTCAATATGGTACCAACGCTGAAGAACTGATCGGTTACATTGCCGGCAAAATCGCGTTGCTTAATGGAAAAATCCTGACCCACCTGAATATTGCCCTCTTCACCCTCCAATACTCTTACAGAAGGTGAAGCCAGTATTTCACCGAGATTATCAGCCTCAAATGCACTAAAAAGGGCTTGAACGCGTATGCCGCTGCCAAAAATTTCTCCAAAATTCACGATTCCATTAAACACGCTTTGTGAAACGCTTTGGGCCCCATTTGAATTCACTTGTACAAATGGCCCGTCAAAACCGCCATCCTGTACAGCACCCTGGTTGCCGCCGCCATCCGTAACCGGCAGCTGCCCGTCGCCCCCTCCTTGAGGGTTAACAAAGTCACCCACGTTAGATGGAACATTTTCGGTTAATGTTGACCAATCCACCCCAATTTCCTGCAATGCACGCCGGTTACCTTCAAAGAAAATAGCGTTAATGCGAACCTCTTTTGAACTGGTAGTAATGGCTGTATCTCCGGCGGCGGGTGTTACCGTACGAGATTGACCCTGAACGGATGAGGAGGTTTGCGCCGGGACTATTTCAAAAAAGTCGCGTTGTTCAATGAGCTGCAAATATTTGGCCCGCAAAATTAGGTCAAGCGCGTCGCGCCAATGCATGGGCGGCACGCTAATACCCAGGTTTGATTCTGTTGCCGTACGATCTATAATTACCTTGCCCGAATACTCTTGTGCAAATTGATTAATAACATCTAACGCTCTTGAAAATGATGTGGTACGGTCAAATGAAACCACTTCATCCGGATTGGTATAATCACGGGGTATCCGATCTTGGCTTTGTGCCGAAGAGACGGAAATTAAACAAAAGATTCCGGCCAAAAATACAAGTAAAAGCAATTGTTTTTTCATCACAAAGTGTAGTCTATTGCTGGTTTTCATTATCGACCCCCATTTTTACAGACTCTACGATGCCACCTTTATTGAGCGTAAACGTAGCTGTTCCTTCGGATAAATTGATGCTACTGAGTTTGCCTAAATATACCTCTTCCCCAATGCTAATTTGCTGCATTTCTCCATTTTGGTTAATTAAAAACACCCGATCGGTACTTACAGCCACTAAACTGCTATTTTCTACGTTAATTTGTTTATCTTCGTTCGCTTTAATATCTCGAATTAGTGGAAAAAAGGGATTATTTAAGGAAGCATAGGTATTTTGAAATACATTATAAGCAGATTTTTCAAGAATTTTAGTGCGCTCGTAATAGCTTTTCAGCTTAAAGTCATAGCTTACGTATCCGTACTTTTCTTCAACCTGTATAGGTGTTATAGAAACATTATCTATTTTGTTCAATGGCCCACTCAATTCAACAGAACGCATAAAGTTGATAACATTTCGATACAGGCCCTCTCCGGTTATCTGCATATTTAGAATACCGTATTGAGGATAAAGAGTAGAATCTTGGAATGTAAATGAAAAATCATTATTGGCGTTGCCACGATTTAAGGTAGTCAAAAAATCGAACACTTTATCTTCATTACTGCTTCTATACAATGCCTTTCCATAATTTTTATAAAACGCACTGGCCTCTTGAAACGTTGCTGATATAGCTTCAAACTGATCCGCTATTTGCTGATCTTGCTTTAGCTTGTTCTTTCTTTCAGTTACCTGAGTTTTTACCTCTGCAAGCGTTTCTGCCTGATAATACTGGATATAGTACCATCCCCCCGCTGCAAACAGCAACAAGACCAACAAAAGGATTAATGAATTACGTAGGGCGTAAGACATTTTAAAAATTAATTATTAAGTATTTGTTCAATTTCTTCAGGCTTTTCAGGAGAATATAACGAAGAATCACTAACAAACTCTTGAACGATCATTGAAAATCGAAAAATTTCCTCTTCCCGTCTCTCGTCAATTGTTACGTTAAACAACGTGGCTTCTTCAAATAAATCCACAATAGCGGGAATACGATTCCTATAAAGGGTATAACCTTCTAAAAACACCCCGCTTTGACTGTCATTCATTGATGTTAGCCAGCTATTGGGAATGCTGTTCATTCCTTCATTCAAAAGATCAAACTTGGTGCTCCAGACTTTGCTGCCCTTGCTAAGGGAATCTAACAACGCCAGTTTTGAGGTGAGCAGGCTTAAATTTTGTGATATCTCATTTGTGCTTTGAACCACGGGAGCAATTTGGTTAATCCTTGAGTTGGTTAATTCAAGTTCCGATGAAAGTGATTCAATTTCCGCCGCATTCTGTTGATAGAAGTAGTTTACCGTGGGGATGGACAAAAATATCAGCGCCAATAAAACCAATCCATGCCATTGAAGTTTAAAAATTTTCTGCCGTTCACGAACATGCGAAGGCATAAACGAAAGCTCGTGAATAGCCTCTTCGTTATCTTCGGAAGCAGCGGTTGCAATAGCAATGGCAGAAGTAAATAAGTTCAGTACCGATTGGTCGGTGTCTCCCAACTCCAATACTTCGTTGTTATACTGAAAATTCTGAACGGTAATGTCGGGAAAATTCTGGCTGAAAAATTCTAACGCCTCCTCACCAATCGTATTATTGGCTATAACTATTTTATCAATACCCGCAACTTTACCCGAATCAAGCTGAAATAAAAGTTTACTAAAAACCGTATTTAAAAAATTGGAACTTTCCGTGCCCTGATTAATGGTGGGCATAACCTGCAGAATTTCATTACCCTGCATAAACACAATGCGTCCGTTTTGAGGGGCAAACTGTATTAGGGCTGTAATTTCAGAATTTTTTTGCGGATAATGGTTGTTGACTAACCCCACAAGCGCTACTTCATCGGGATATATGGCACCTATGTTAATTTTTTGGTCATAAATTTCTTTACTTTCATCAACAATGGCCAGCAAGTCAACCGTTGACTCGGTGGAGGCCAATATCAAAGAACCATCATCTTGTATATGGTATGCATAGTTATCTTCCGATTTGGGCGTGCCGTAAATTGATTCAAGTTTAGACTCCACATCCGCTGTTAAATCCTTGGTTTTGACCTCACGGAAGTCCGTATCATCAATGATCTGAAAGATGGTATTGCCGGCTTGTATATTTAGTCCAAGCGTTACGTTTTCACTTTCAGTATCGTTGAGAATATTATAAAGCAGAACAGCATTTGATTGCACTCCTTCAGATTCATTGACCATGTCCAGCGACAGATCATTGTCGTCTTGGGTTTCTGTCTGCGCTTCAAGCTCCTCAAAGTCAAGATCATCTTCTTCCTCATTCCCTGCTGATGAGGGTTCATCGTCTTCTTCGTCAAAACCAAAGACGCCCTCGGCAGAATTATCTGCATCAGTATCATCCATTGATGCATTCTCGGGAGATGATTGAGAAGGGGAAGAAATTTCTTCGGCAAGAGTATAACTATCAAGCCTGATAATTTTAAAAACCTTGCCCTCCTTTCTCAAATGCGCCACACGGATCACATCATCCTCTAAAGCAAGTCCCACAAATTCTTTATTCCAAAGCATACGCTGTTATTTATACAAATTCCGTTTTAGAAAGCAGTTGTTCCATCCGCTTCTTATTATTCGCGTTATTCAATGCTACTTCTTTTGAAATTTTGCCCTCGTTATGCAAACGCTGCAAATCTTGCTCCATCGTATTCATGCCTTCTTTACTGCCTTCCATCAGCATTTGATAAATTTCGTTCACATTATCATTGCGTATTGCTGCTTTAATTGAGCTTGTAACCAACAGAACTTCTTTGGCCATCACCCGTTTGCCGTCAAGGCTGGGCACCAATTTTTGACTGATAACACACGTAAGTACATCGGCAAGTCGCGAACGCACTCGTTCCTGCTCATTAACGGGCACTTCACCCATAATACGCTCTACACTTTCCATAGCTGATGAGGTGTGCAGGGTGCCAAAAGTTTTATGGCCGGAATCGGTTATTTCAAGGGCCGTCATAATTGTTTCCGGATCACGAAGCTCACCAATAACAATAATATCGGGATCTTGCCGCAACGCCTGAATGGCTCCTTCTTTAAAACCCATAACATCGCGGCCCACCTCGCGGTGACGAACAACCGATTTGATGGGCTTGTGTATCAATTCAATTGGGGATGCAATGATAACGATGTGCGAATCAACCGTACGGTTGTTGGCATCAATGATGGTATCCAGGGTTGATGATTTACCGGAACCTGTTATGCCGGTAACCAGCGTTAATCCGTACTTATAATATTTAAGACTCAGGGCTTTGGCAATTTGAGGATGCATGCCCAATCCTTTAAAAGGGCGAATAACATTATCAATCCGGCGCATATTTAAGGCAAGGTGCTGTAAATCGAAGTACATGTCAGCACGAAAACGCTGGTCAAGTTCTGAATCGGTGTCTATAGTGTAAGAAAAGTCGAGGTTGCGTTCTTCAAGCAGGTGTTCACGCTGACTGGGCATGATAACATTATGCAGCAAAAAATCGGTTTCAAGGATACTTATTTCATCTTGCTCGTACGGCGATTTATCTCCATGGATACGATACCACACTTTCCCATCGCAACCGGGGCCGCCTATATCAATATCGGAAGCTTCATTTTCAAGCATTTTGTGCAGGTAATGCTCCAGAATCAAGCGAAGCGAGTGGCGTTGCTCATCAGAAAGGTCCTCTATTACATCACCAATAGCAGCATGATACTCTACGCCCTTAGCCGTATCAGGGAGCCGGGCTGCTAAGGGCTGAACCAAGTTTTGAAGTTCCGTAACTTTATTTTCAGACATTAAAGAGTTATTAAAAATAAGGGTTTGTGTACCGCCGTATGCACTAAATTGGGTTCATAACGTTTTTAAGACGTATTATATAATCTAAAACCAACTCATATTAAGAATTATTGAGACCATATTAAAAAATCTTAATATTTTGCGCTTCTCCCCCCTCACCACTCCGGTTCTTTGAGTAAACGTTTTTTAAGATTGAACAGCTGACTGTTCATGTTACCAATTTTTTTCTGCTGAATTTCAATAATATTGCGGGTAAAAATATTAAACAATTTTTCCGGTTTTTTTTTAAAAAAGTTTAATATTTCGGGACGCTCGAATTGCAACAAGGTACATTCTTCTACTGCAACTACTTTAGCCATGCGGTTATTCTTGCTGAACAGAAAAGTTTCTCCCAAGAAACTACCCGTTGAAAGCGTAGCCAACTGTATACTCTCTTTCCAAATTGCAACCTTTCCGGAGGCGATAAGGAATGCAGAATTTACGTAGTCGTTCTCTTCAATTACAATATCATCCTTCATATACTCTTTTTTTATCCCACAGTTGAGAAATTCCATGACATCTTCATGATGGAAATTCTTAAGTACAAGCGGGGGTTCCTTAAGAAAGGACCGAATATAATCAGGAGTAGATTCAGATTCTAAGTGTTTGTCTTTATTCATGGTTTTGGTCTCCATTTAACCCAAAAAGCCAGTGCCTTTTCAGACTCTATTTAAGGTATTTATTAATTAGCTGAAGCACAGAGATATTAAATAAAATTAATGTTTATTATCAATCTATTTAAAAGGCTGATTATAGCGTATTGCGAAACGTGCTTTATCAACCTTTTTATTTCCATTGCTGTTAATCTTCAATGGTTATGGCGGCCACTTCTTCTATGGAAGTTACGCCGTTTTTTATTCGCTCACGCCCTGAAGCGCGTAAGCTTAACATGCCCTGTTCTATGGCATGATTTTTAATTTTTGCTTCATTAATATCACTACTCGATTCCAGAATCATGCTGCGTATCTCACTGTCAAAATAAAGGGCTTCCATAATAGCGGTTCGCCCCCTGTAACCATGCGAGCAATTTTCGCAGCCCACCGGCTCATAAAAAGTGGTTTCTTCTATCTCTTGCTCATTAAAACCAATTCCTTTAGCCATCTCGGGGTGAGGCTCGTACTGTTTTTTACAATCGCTGCACAGCTGGCGTACCAGCCGTTGCGCCATAATTAAATTTACCGCATTGGCGATAAGAAACGGTTCAACCCCCATTTTGTATAGTCGCGATACCGCGCTGGGGGCATCATTGGTGTGAAGCGTGGAAAAGGTAAGGTGACCGGTATTAGCCAGTTTAATGGCTATTTCGGCTGTTTTTAAATCACGAATCTCTCCCACCAGCACAATATCCGGATCATGGCGCAATATTCCGCGCATGGCCTGATCAAAACTCATATGATTGCTAAGCTTTAACTGTCGCGCACCGCTAATAAGATATTCCACCGGATCTTCAACGGTTAAAACATTTACCGAGGGGTCAATTACATAATAAAGCGCTGCAACCAGTGTGGTAGATTTACCGCTGCCGGTGGGACCGGTAATGATAACAATGCCCGAAGGCTTTTCAATGGCATTTACAAAATCGTTTTTGGCCTTTTCTTGCAGGCCAAGCACATTAAGATCGGTAATCACTTTACGATCATCGAGTACCCGAATTACGATGGACTCAAACTTACGGTCAAATTCCTCTCCCACCATGGGCATAATGGATACCCGGTAGCGTATGCTGTGGTTATCAACCTTGCGCTGGATGAACCCATCCTGCGTGGCGTCACGCTCAAAGCGATCCACGTTTCGGGTCTTATCTTTTACCACCGCTGATATGGCTTCGGGCTTTACATTTTTTTGTTGATGCCAAATATCGAGCTTGCCATCAACCCGGAAACGAATATCCGTCAGCGCCGGCCCGCTGGGCACCACATGAATATCACTGACTCCGTCACGGACAGCTTCTACAAGCATCCCCTCAACGAGTGAATTGAGCATGCTTTGATTGATTTCGGCATCAATCTTCTCTTCATCTATTTTATTTTCTTCGGTTTGCTCCAGATCGGGTTCATCATATTCAATTTCTTCAAGAAGATCTAAAAACTCGTTTTTTTGTTCGTAAACCTCCGTTAACGTATGCTCAACGAGTTCGTATCGGCAGTACTTAATTTCATGCTGCCGAAAGTTCAGCTTGCCAATAAGTGTGGTTAACACTGGGTCGGTGGGATCAGAAGCGGCAACCGTAAGCACCCCATTATTGGTATTGAGCGGGAACGCTTTTTGATGCACCAGTTCATCAACAATATCCTGTGGCAAGCTTTCAAGATTGGCGTTGATTTCTTCAATGAGTGATTTTTCAAGCTGTTCCTGCTCTTCAAATACTTCTTCGAAAGCGTAAATACCGGCTATAGCTTTCATCACTTCGTATCGATCAAGACCTATATTCTGGTACAAAATTTGCCCGATGCGCCGGTTACTCGATTCCGGTTCATCTTCCAAAATAGAAATAGCCTCTTGCAGCTGATCGTCCGTAATTACTTCACGGTTAACCAGTATATCTCCGATATGTCG